>JAABUP010000255.1_pt1 | contig 118746 bp, 170 predicted proteins | sample 5559201 | NCBI WGS metagenome assembly JAABUP01 (sample SAMN10711887, study PRJNA513373) | rock metagenome | isolation source: Antarctica rocks | place: Antarctica | reverse complement strand
TGGTTAAGGAGGATGGGGGAGGGGGAGGGGGACCTCCCGGTGGTGACGGTGGTGATGGTGGTGGCGTCGATGAGGACGAAAACGAGGATAGAGACGAAGACGAGAAGCCAGATGACGGCGATGGTGCAAGGAAGGATCGCGACTCGTCGCCCAAGGAGGGTAACGATGAAAAAGGAAAAGGAAGAGGGACGACCGGTGGAAACACGCTTGGACTTGCGCCTACGCCTGACAGTTCCAAGATCTCGACCAAGACCGCAGAGGTCAATAGCCTCTTTCCAACCGCCCATCGGTCATCGGTGTTGATGTTTCCTCCCCCCCTACACGTCACTCGAGATCGAGATGATTCGTCCCCATCCTCAACCTCTTACTCTCCATCTCCATCTTCCTCGTCTGAGCCCGAGCCTGGATTCGAAGGTTCTCCTCCCGATTTCGATACGACTCAAACATCATTCTCTTCCCGACCCTCTGGCGATTCCGATCACAAGGTCTCGAATTGGTTGAGTGGAGCGAGCGACCCCCCCGTCCCGGTCCCGGTCACGGACGCGAAGTTGGATCCGTTTCCAATTCCTATTCCGGGCTCGGGTTTGGGCTCGAAACTTGGAGATGAATGGAATATAATTCCATCGGAATCAGAGTACTCGGATCGAGAGGTTAGGGTGATCATGGTTGACAAAATCACTATGGATCGGTTGGTACGACTGAGAGCTGGGCGAGTTGGTATGTGAGGGGGGGAGGGGGGGGGGGCGGGTGCCTGCATGAAGATATTGTATATAGATAATCAGACGACATGACGATGCACGTCGCTGAGTTGGTGATTGGACCTAGCGACAACCTTAGTATCCCTCACGTTTCCAGAGAAGTCCAGCTGCATGGCGCTGCAAGGATGCCTCTCCCCGTCAGAATCCTCCCCGGATCCGCCCAGGTGAAAGTTGGGGTCGAGAGATGGTTGAGCAATGATTCGTGGAGCTCTAGTCGGGCGCATCAGTGGTGAAAAAGGCTGAAATACTCACAACCGACGAGACGAAGACTTAGTTCTAGCTATGTCAGCCATGATGAGAGAGAGAACGGTGATTTGACCAGAGGGTGCGTACTTCCCCTTCCCCTTCCGCGCCTGCCCGGCACCACTACACCCGCATGTCTCGCAAGCGCCATTCACCACCTCAGATGCGTCTTGTGTCCATCGGAGGCGTCAACGTTGATTGAGCCTCGCTGCGCTCGGAAAGATTACTCTGGTCCTTTCCGGGCGAGAGTCGAGTGGTTTGGGAGTCAAGTGATTGACAGTCAAGGCGTATGAATGAGGTAGGTGCACTAAAGCGCCGTCTCTCTCTCTCTCTTCTCTTCCTCCCGAGGTCATCTTTGATCTCCTTATGCGATCATTCGCTGACCCCAGCTACACCAGCTGGAATACTTTGCTTCCCGAGTGAAGCAGATCGTCGACTCGTCCATTAACCTCCTGGCCGACAATTCACGCCGAGCTGTCGGACGGTCAAGCGATGCTTGATTGTACGTCGTTCCCCCTTCATGTAACAATTCATGTCATTGACCGAGTGAGCTCAGCCATTGGCCGGTCGTACAAGTCGTGCGCGGACCGGAACATTGCGACCTACACAATCGAGCATCCGGTGGAGCCGCGCATGTACCGGGCGCGCGAATTTTGGCAAGTGGATGAGCCTCTCGCTAATGGCCGCCTGGCCAAGGAGAAGATCGCCGAATTGGCGTTGAAGGATGAGCAGTTGGCGGGGACCAAGGATGAGCTGGGCCGGCACTTGGAGTACGACAAGGGTACGGAGAGCTGTGTGAATTGAAAGTAGGTCAGGTCATGCTGCATGGGCCAGGTGGGTGACTATGCTGACGCCGAGGACAATTCAGGCGGTCCCGGCGAGTATGGGCATCGATCCTTCTCATGAGTTTCCCGAGTCGCAAGGTCTTTCCCTTGCCCCATTCCTGAAGCTATGCTGAGGAGACGAAGGCATACGATGCGGCGTTCGATGCATTGCTCTCCCACGGGACGACTTCCGAATTCATGAGCTGGTGAATATGGTGGCCGAGGTGGATCGTCTCTTGGATCAGTTCAAGCTTGGGCGGGCCAAGGAGGGCAAGCAGATCGAAGCGTGCGATCGGCGCAGTGAAGAGAAGGACAAGACCTTGCATGTTCGATCATTGCGGACAATGGTCAAGACGCAGAAGGGTAAGATCACGTCAATGAGAGATCACACGTGCTGAGTCTATGGGATTGGGTAGAAGGGCTTTCAAAGCCTCACAGGCGGTCTCGGAGAATCTGGTGAAGGTGTAGATGGGGTTGAAGAACAATAAGAACATCCCGGCAGATGTCAGGAGGACGATAGTTGAAGAGCTCGGTCATCACACAAGTGTCAGCGTCGTTCATCCTTGTTGTTTTGGCAATGGCTACCGCTGAGACTGGATAGAAGCTTGAGAGTATCCAAATCACCTTGTACTGTCCACCCGCAAGTTCTTCCATACCGGTCAGATCCTGCTTGCCATTCGCGAGACGGCGGGACCTGATGTTTGCCCACAAGGACTGACGGGAAACAAGACTGTCGATGAAGGAGGAGGAAGGCTTGCGCACCAAGTGTTGTTGTCATAGGAGTCCGTAACTTATCTGTTTGGTCCAGCTCGAAGTCGTCGACACGTAGCATCCGGTCCCGTCGTTGACATTATTAAAGAAAAGCGTCACACCATCGCGAGTCAGTATAGCGACAACAAAGAATGCCCTCGTCCACTCTTGCGTGGACTGAAAGAAGGGCAGGTCGATCGCGCAAATTGCATGGCCTTGGCTGGATCTGTCGGATCGGACTTGCCTACTGCATGAGCATCAAACCTCGGGGCCCGGTCGTTCCTGAACAGCGGAGATAACGAGTTGCGAAATTCCTATATTATTCGCCTACAACCTTGGAAGCTGTCAAGAAGAATAAGCCTTTTAGAATCCAGTCATTGTCACAATGCGTCACCTCATCCCCACCCTTTCCCTCCTCTCCATTTTCTTCGTAACCGCTTCAGTTGCTCAGAGCCCGTAAGTGCAAATCCCTCACACAAGCAGCCCGCTGATTCACGTACGAGTTCAGCTCCGACCTCGTCAGCACCATCAAGCGGGTCATCACGACCACACTCATCGGGACATCCCCGCTCGTCAATGTCACTGCCCGACAGGAGGAGGACGAGAGTGTCGGAGTGGAGAGATTGACGGATGGGAATTGGGATGAATTGGTCACTCAGGGCTCGGAGGTGGATGTTTGGGTCGTCATCGTGTTTGGCCCCCTGTCCTACATCGGTACAATGTTGATCGGGTTGATGGGGATAGGCACGGACCAAAGAGCGATGCGATGAGCCGATACTTCCTCGATGCGCTGGTCAACGCCACGATACTTGCGTCAGAGGCTGAGGGGTTGGAGAACGTACATTGGGCGAGAATAGAGTACGTGACGGAAGTGGAGCTGTGCACGAAATGGCTTCTCTTCCGGTACGTCTCACTCCTAGTCACTCGTGTTTGCCCTTGGCCGGGCGAGTAACGCTGATGAGGTCTAGACCGCCGCTACTGCTCTTCGCGACTGATCAAGGGAGAGAGCTCCGCTGGCTCAAACCCCGGCAGATCCGACCCGATGGAGAACAACTATTCAAGTTCGTTCAAACTGGTCGCTGGACAGACGTAGCTGTATGGACTAGCGAATGGCGACCTGGTGGCAATCGGTGCGTCCGCTCTCTCTCTCTCTTTCGTTCATCATACAGGGACAAGTACTGATATGGTGCACAGGGCTTGGTTGGTGGAGCTGTATCTGTCTGCACTATCCAAATGGACCCACTACACAGCCAACATCCCGACCTTCGTCTTTCTCCTCGGATCCAGTGCTATCGGGCAGGGGGTTATATCGTGGTTGCATCGATCATCCCCGCATCCAGTGACTGCGACGTCCGCTCCGACTCCCGCGAGCGGGAGCAGGCCGATTTCGAGGGAGGCCCTGAGGGCGGCGGCGAGAGCTCATGGGATCGGCAAAGGCGAAGAGAGGAAGGATCGATAACGGTGTCAGCGTACAAGGAGGCATGGGTTCTCATGCATTCATTTGCGGAAATTGCTCTTGCTTCGACTGTTTGTACAAAATACAACATCTTCCAATGTTTGTCTACTTTTTATGCCCATGTGTCTGCCCCGATATGCTATGTATGCGCCATCACCTCGACTGTTTTACCATCGCTTGACCAAGTTCCCCGTCGCGATCTCGTAGATCATCATGTTTCGGAAGTATGCCATGTTCTCAGCGCCAAATTCCCACTCGCCCGCCACGAGATCCCTGCCCCGAGCAATCGCCTCGAGCGTCTGGCACGAGAAGACACCGCAGTCGGATCCATTATCTTGTTGCGGCGTCTCCTGTTGCCCATTCATTAGCTTATACCGCCAAGCCGTAACAAGAAACTAACAACATCGAACGCATCGTGCCATCCTGTGAAGTCGAATGGCTTGGCCTTCTTATCTCGGTGCTCAGCGTCGAGGTATGCGCGAAGGTTCTGGGTGAAAATCAGCTTGAAATCTCGTCGACTTCGAGAGTGAAAGACCATGAATATCCGTCGTCGGGAGTCGGTAAGGTCACCCATTGAATCGTAGTACTCGAAGCGCTTCTCGGCGAGATTGATCGCGGCTGCTGTCCAGTGCGCGTTCCCGATGTTGATCGGGAAAATCACGACGTCCATGTCGAAAATGTCGACCTGTCCCCACAAAACGCGTCAGCATCGGCTTGTCCAAGGCTTTGACCCGGAGTCACCTTCTTTGTCCACCGTCTCAGCTTGGCCGCTTCATAACCCTGCTGGCTAAGCTTGGTGTAGAAGAACGAGTTGCAATAGTAGACCCTTCGTCCCGAGCCCTGATCCAGCCCCAGACCCTCCATCTCTCCTTCCGAGCGATGCTGCAGCATCGTCCCATAGAAATTCATGATCTCGTCGTCGAGCCATTGTGCGGGTTTCAGTCGTAATAACGAGGAGTGAGTCACCTCCTGAGTGCGACACCGCTTCTTGAAATTGCGGTCGTCGAGGGCTTGCTCAACCTTGGTAACGCGTCAGTCAGTGCCATTTAAGAGGTACCCGACGGCCAAGAGACTGACTTGATCTGCTTCACCGAATTTGAGCTTTTTGGGGATTTTGGGAGTGAAACGTTTCTTGATTTCCTCCTCGTCGCGCCTAACTTCCAGCTGGATACTTTCGAGGATTTTTGCGATACTTGGATCACGGCTACCAAAAAAATTAAACCGTCTCTCACATAGCTTCCGTCAACCTACCGAGTCTTGGCGAGTTCCTTTGCCGAAGCGCTTGCTCGATGCTTTAGAGCAGGCTGAAATCGCTCAACCTAGATTCCTGGTCAGCATCGTCGAAGCTGGGCACCGGACGGACTTGCCTCAGGTGATGGATGGGCCACTCTCGCATCGAGCGTCTTCTTCACCGATAGCAAGTCCCGGAACGCAATGAAAGAGTCGCCGCTCTTTCGAAATCCTGCGAAGATCAGGCCGAGACTCAGATTGCGCCCAGCATAAACTCACGTCGTTGGAATAGTCTCTCCTCTATCCTGCTTGGAGCTGAGATCCTCGTCGGTCTGAACATCTCCATCACACATTGTCCCACTTCTCCCCTTTCGCCTGTTTTTCCCACCAAATTTTTCAGCTTCATGAGTCTCTGTCGATCCTCCGCCCGTGATTGCAGTTGCCGTCGTTGCTTGGATGAGCGCAGATTCGTGCTCGGCGACGAATGGAATTTCGAACTCGACCTCTTGCTACTCCCGCTTGACCGACTGGACGTCGAACCAGGTGAGATTCGCAACCAGGAGTAGTCTCGCGAACTGGGATCCAAGCGTACATCCGGGCGTGATGGTTTCCGGCGTACTGGGTATGATTGAGGGGGTGGGGTAGGCGATAAGGGGTTCTCTGGGCTTTCCTCTGTTTCGGATGTCTCCGGCAGCTCCGGCTCGTGATCTTCGGATTGCTGAGAGTCCACCGTGCCATTCGAGCCGTAGGCTGAAGAAGGGGAATCGGGATTCAAGGCTCCTTCGTCGAAGAGCCGTTCCGGTGGAAGTGAGGGGTATATCGACCCGTTGGGAGGTGGTGTGGGTCGGCGGGGACGACTGGCACCAGGAGCGTCGTCATCTGCCGTCAGGTCGATGGGGCGGGAAGAGCCGCCGCTAGCTGAGCGTCGATTGCGATCGAAATTGGTAAGAATGGCGAGGCTGCCCGTCTCTCCATTCTCGTCGTCGGCGCTGATCTCCCGAGAACTGTTGGAAGCGTGTCCATTGATGAGTCTACGGGGTAAGGGGGATAAGGGATCTGAGAAAAGCCCATGAGCTTGTACTCCAAGCGCTGAGGGACAGCTCACCCTCTGACTGAGTTGTCTTTGAAACATACCCCAACAAACCTGATAGACAACCTCCTACTTTCCTCCACAAAGCTGTTGGAGGTGAACCCTCGGTTCGCATATTTCTGGGAGTCTTCTTTGGCTTCTTGACTCTACGCTGAGGGGAGTAAGAGGTTTCGCTTGTATGGGAGTTGCGGTGACGCTTGACGGACATGGGGGGTGAAGTTGAGAAGGGAGAGGACGGAGAGGAGCTCAAAGGGTCGTTGAGGGCTTCCGGAGAAGGTGTATCTGAAGCAGTGACTGGATACCGCTTTCCTGAGATGATGTCGAGGCTTGACCATGAATGTTGGATGTCATAGGCCGACCTAGAAGCAAGGGAAAAATAACGATCATAGGGAATTTGTTTGGACACAGAACCGCCCGGGTATCATTCGCGTAGCGGGAGCAAAACTCCACCTGCAGTTTCCTGACTTGACCTCAGTTTCCATCTCGCTTTCAATCCCACCCCTGACATCTGAAGGCATCGCGCCTGCATCCAAGCTGAGGAGGCGACTCTCAAACCTCGGCAGGAAGCGCATGGCCATCCTTCAGCCTACTCAATCCTCCGTGAACCTCCTCGCGGATGAATCGCCCGCGCCTGGGGCACAAGTCATGGAAGAGAGCGCGGCTGCATCGATTTCCGCTGAGACGTTGATGGATCGTGTGGAAGAGAGGGAGGGGGAAGATGAGGCGATGACAGATGTGTCTCAGCCAGAAAGTGAGGGGCCGGACCAAGAGGAAACCATGATGAACGAGGCGGGACCGTCACATAAGGGGAAGCGTGTAAAGGTGGGGAACATTCCTACCCTATCTAAGAGAGCCATTCGCTGATCGAATGTGCTCTGTCCCTTCGTTTGCCATTCAAATCGTGTTTGTTTGGCTCCACTCACGCGACCGGTATCTCGGCACTTGACCTAATCTACAGGTGTATGAATTACGCGACTCATCTTGGTTTGATCGAGGGACGGGACTCTGTCAGGGAGCCTACGACGATTCACAGGATATCGCCTTGATCGTAGTTGAGGCGGAGGAGTTACAGCTAGAGAAACCGGCTGGCGAGGAAGGTGGAGCTGCGGAAGGACCGGGAGGGTTTCTGAAGGACGAGCTACTTTTGAGCGCAAAGGTGGAGAAGGACGATATCTATGCGAGACAGCAAGGTGGGGGGAATGCTAGTCGAGTTGGACGACGCTCATGCGAGCAGATACGCTGATCGTGTGGACTGAGCCGACCACACAGCTCGACATCGCGCTATCCTTCCAGGATGCTGAGGGGTGCGAGGATATCTGGCAGTTTATCTGCGATGTTCAACGTCATCTCAACAATCTGCCCAGTGAGTCGAAGTGGTTCCTCGGTAGAAGGTGGGAGGTGCTCATGGGTCCAAAGGCGAAAACGATCAACCTCAAATCCCCTCATCTTCATCACCCCTTTCTGGATCCCCCATGCCCGGAGTCGGATCCACACAAATGGAGCCAAGATCGACTTGGCAGGCTCCATCACTAGCCAATATCAAGTGAGCTTATCTCCTTTGACGGTCATCACCCAAGCTGGAACGAGCTGATGAGCGGATTCAGAGACCAGGAGATGTGGTTGCGGATGCAGGGCAAGTCTCCGCCAGGTCGGGAACGGGCGGTGGAGCACATCCTTGGAGAGGTAAGGAAACTATGTTTTGGACTTCCTATTTGGCTGACAAGCAATCAGGACTACATCAAGCAATTGATCGGCGTCTTCGATCAAGCTGAGGACCTGGAAAGCGTGGAAGATCTGCATGCACTATGCTCCCTCATGCAGACGATTCGTGAGTCCTGAATGTCGTGTTGTGCTCGGTTGACAATGCGGCATAGTGCTGTTCAACGATAATGGCATATTCGAATACATCCTCCAAGATGAGATTTTCCTTGGTGTGATCGGCATGCTTGAATGTGAGTCCGTCCAGCTTGGAGAGAGCTGATATCAGACGACCCCGACTTCCCTTCCCTGAAAGCCTCTTACCGACAATTCTTCCAAGACACCGCCAAGTTCCGACAGGTCGTGGAAATCAAGGATCCCAATATACGGAGCAAGATTCACCAAACCTATCGCCTGCTTTACCTGAAGGATGTTGTCCTTGCTCGTGTACTGGATGACCCGACTTTCGGCATCTTGAACGGTTTCGTATTCTTCAACCAGGTCGACATCATCAATCACATCCAAAACAACGAAGCATTCCTCATAGAGCTCTTCACTGGTTTCAAGGACGCCTTTCCAGAAGCTGACGCGGCAGAGCCCCTCGATGAATGGAAGCGAGACATCGTCATGTTCCTCCACCAGCTCATGATCATGGGCAAAGGCGTACAAGTCCCGAGCAGACTGGCGCTTTACCGGAATCTGATGGAGCGAGGATTACTGTTTGTCTGCGAATGGGCTTTCCTGCGACCCGAGGCGCAGCTATTACATGCTGGGGCGGAGATCCTTACTCTTGCGGTGGAGCACGACGTCAACGCGGTCCGGATGCACGTGCTAAAGGAGGAGGAAGCAAAGCGGCGGACACTGATCATCGAGATCATCGGCATGTTGGGATCCACGAAGAATCTAGGCTTGCTCAGTCAAATGTCGGACATTTTACGGACATTGATGGACACTGGGACAGAGGGAGAGGTGAGTCGCGTTGCTAGACAGTCCGCTTACAAGTAGGCACCCGGCCAACGGAAGGAGTCGCCGATCTCAGACAGCTTCATAGCCTACTTCTACGACAAATGTGTGGGACAGCTGTACAAGCCTCTCCTCGACGCGCCCGAGGTCAAGGCTAGCATGGGTGAGTGCAGTCTATAGAGCAAACCTGACGGCAGACCCAGCCGCCAAACTCTCGCGAGAGCGAACGGCCTTATTTCAGAGCTTGACCGAACTGTTATCTTTCGCTATTGGCAATCAGGCCCAGAACCACCGCGCATCATTCTTCATTCTTTCGAACCCCATATCGCGGAAGATCGTATCGCTATTGTATATCAAGGATAAGCCCCTGCGCCACGGTGAGTCGCTTTGAGGGGAGTTCTGCCGGGATGCTGAGGCGAGCGCTAGCGGCCTTACGATTCGTCCGAGCATGCCTACGAACACCAAACCACTTCATCCACCGCTACTTCACCAAGAATGACCTGTTATCACCCCTGCTAGATCTGCTTGAGGAAGAGAGTGCGCGAGATAACATGCTGAGTTCCGCTTGCATGGATGTCCTCGACCTCATCCGGAAGGTAGCCGTTCCTCCTCTCATACTTGGAGACATTGCCGACGATGCTGCAGGAGAACATTAAACCTATCATCAATTACCTCTTCGAGAACTTTCGACCCCGTCTTGATGCTCTTTCCACCCGACCCTTTCTACGAGGATTCCTCCAAGGCCTGACTACTCGCTGGGAGCAGAATAACGAGCCCCCACCCGCCCCACCAGCCGCCGAAGCCGAATCCAGCAAGTGGGCCAACCGCGCTGCCGAAGCGGAGGAGGAAGAATACTTCAACGCATCGGATGAAGAGGAGATTGGCCCGAAACCGCTTGTTAAGCGGAAGAGGGTGGTAACCTATGGTGGAGGTCATACGAAGAAGCGGAGTGGAGGAGCTTTAGGACTTGACTATGACGATGGATCGGACTCTGAAGGGTCGAATGGCGGACAGTCGCCTCGAATACCCATGGGACCTAGGAAGGAGGATGCTCCGCCTACACCTGGTACGGCTTCTGAAGAGCTCGAGGGGGATCTGGGTGACGTAGCGATGCGTATGCGGGCGAAGCGATTACGCGAGGAAGAAGAGGAGGAAGGGTTTGCGGGTATGATGGCGGGGAAAGCGGCTGCGACGACACCGAAGAAGGAGAAGGAGACGGAGAAGGAGAAGGAGAATGTAGGAGGTGGAGGGAAACGAGAGGGGACGCCGATAAAGGAGAAGAAAATCCGACTGAATTTTGGGGCTTTGGGGAAGAAGCTGGGAGGGGGAGGGGGGAGGTGATGCATTTTGCGTGAGACTATCTTGCAATCCGGCACTCCAGGCTGTCCCCATGATCGCTTGGGCGCAATCCAGCAACAATCGCCGCTCATTTTGTGATCGGACATGTCGGAAATAAGGGAGCAATAGGATGCCACACAGATAAGTCCGACATCGGACCGCTGCTCCTGTTAAAAGCGTCAATACTTCATACCCCAAGACCCGATTCATAGCTCAACATGGGTGTAAGTTCTCGGGTAGACATAGGACGAGTGACTGACGAGGTCCTCCCAGCGAGTAATTCGCGCCCAGAGAAAGTCGGGTGGGATCTTCAAATCTCATACCCACCACAACAAGAACCCGGCTCGTCTCCGGAACCTCGATTTTGCAGAGAAGAACGGGTACATCCGAGGTGTTGTGAAGGACATCATCCACGATGCTGGACGGTGAGTTGAGTCTTCTCACTTACATCGGCAGACAAGGGGATCTGGATGGATCGTGGAAAATGATCAAGATTGTGGTCTGCGGGACAATGCTGATCGGACCATAGCGGAGCTCCCCTCGCGACCGTAGTCTTCCGCGACCCCTATCGCTACAAGCTCCGCAAAGAGACTTTCATCGCCGCCGAAGGTCTCTCGACCGGATCCTTCATCTACTGCGGCAGGAAAGCGACTTTGAACGTCGGGAACGTCCTCCCCATCTCCCAGTGTCCAGAGGGGACCATCGTTTGTAACCTCGAGGAGAAGGTTGGGGATCGTGGAGCTCTCGCTCGGACTTCGGGGAACTATGCGACGGTCATTGGACATGGGGAGGATGGGAAGACGAGGGTCCGTCTGCCTTCTGGTACAAAGAGTATGTGGAGGGGCTCAAGGGTTGTCCTGAGTGCTCACGGTGCGGCGCAGAGGTGGTGAGCTCGAGGTGTCGGGCGGTTGTGGGCATTGTGGCCGGGGGTGGGAGGATCGACAAGCCGTTCCTCAAAGCGGGACGGAAGTACCATGCTATGCGGGCAAAGAGGAACTCGTGGCCTCGTGAGTGCTCCTCCGCATCCGGAGACTACCCTCTCCCCATTCGCCGTTCTTCGTAAACCTCGTAGATCTTCGCGGAACATGCTGACCCTATCGATGACAGGTACTCGTGGTGTGGCTATGAACCCCGTCGACCACCCTCACGGTGGTGGTAACCATCAGCATATCGGTCATGCTTCCACCATGGCCCGGGACGCCCCTGCTGGTCCGTTGCTCATTCAGCCTCCTGTGCAGTGGACTGACGCCCAATATAGGACAGAAAGCCGGTCTCATTGCCGCTCGTCGTACAGGTCTCCTTCGTGGTACCGTTGGCAAGGAGTCGAAGGACTAAAGCGCGGATCGAGGATCAGATTTGCATGTGGTCTACGTCAGAGCCGATGCAGACTTTCCTTCAGCGCTTCTCTACTTGACCATATTTGGTCATCTGCATTTTGAGCTTACTAGTGTCGCAGCAGTATTGACATAGGAGATGTGCTGCATCGTCTTCAAATTGACGTCGCCCCTGGCATCTGGACTAGTATGAGTCTAGCCAGTACGGGTATGTCCGTTATCTGGCTTCTGGAGGAGGGAGGAATAAGCGAAGTAATGGGGCGGAATCCAAGTTTGCTTCGGTCTTCGACGTCGTCACAATACCACTTCACGAGGGGACGATAGCAATCTCAAGCAGGCGTCATCAGGAAGCTCTAATGAACAGCGCCGTCCATCGGCTGCCAGCACAGCCAACGCAGGATGAGCAATACTAATGGCGATGGTGAATACTGCTCCGGAAAGGTGGACTGAGCGGGAATGCGAGCATCTGGGAGGGTCGCTCGAAGGCCAGACTAAAGGAGAACATCACTGGCTGCGAATTTCGGTCTCCCTTCTCCCAACGGCATCATTGACCAGTGTTATATCATTTCAAGATGTTCCAGCTTCAATCTCCACCTCCTCCATGATAGCCCCAAACGCCTCGCCCCTCCCAACCCAAACTCCCCACTCCTCCCCACCAACGTTCGCTAATAGCCTCCCTCCCTCCCCTTCCATCCATTCCACAACAGTGCCTGCCCACCTCGTCCGCTCTACCATCTCGAGGCGGACCAGACCCAGACCGACGGACGTGACTGATGGGTGGAGGGAGAGGATCCGGCCTGCCGATCGCGGTTTCTTGGATGCGCTTGATGCGGGTGGGTGGTAGGTGATGTCGGTCCCAGCTCCGGTCCCGACGCTGGGTCCAGTGTTTGACGGGTCGGAAGGGGGAAGGATGGATGAGAGGTGTGTAGGAGGGTTATCGAGGGGAAAGAGCCGGATCGGGAGGATACGTTTACGGGTCGCACCGGTGTGGTACGTCCGGACAGTCAGCTCTTGGCCTAGGTAACAGCCTTTCCGAAAGTCCACTGAGGTCATCCTATCAGTTTGATCGTCCATAGGGGAGACGGGCTTGCACGGACCACCGCCTTGGACGTCCATGCAGGACTCGAGAGGGAGAGCTGAGCCTGGTACGATCTCGCCTGGACCTTCGGGAACGCCGAGCAGCATTCGATGGAGGTGGTAGTTTTCGGTCGAAGCTGAATCGAAAGTCGATGCCATTGTGGCTAGACACCCGTCGAATCAGCGATGTTAAAGAACAAGAAGGAGAGGACATACGGGTTTGTCCCTTGGGTATCAACAGCTGCCTCCCCATGCCACCCCTCCCAAACCCAGCCCGTAGATCCCAACACCCAATCTCCCCTTCTCCAACGCCAATATCCTGTACCCCACCTTCCCACCTCCATAGACTCTCCGCAGCTCCCCCGCTCCCCATCCGCCACGTCCGGCTCGGTCCCGCCCCATTCTCATCACCCCAAGCCGCCCAGCATTCCCAGTCTTCCGAAACATCCCGTATACGGACTTTTGAGCGGAGTCGGAATGGCGGGAGGAAGGTCTCCAGTGGTGCTGGATGGGTGGACGGAGATTCATGTGTGATGAGATATCGGGATTGGGGGAGGGGGAAGATGAAGATCGTATGTAGGACTCGGCCCTGGGTATGATCAGTTGGGGTAGCTGGGGAGGGGAAGGGAGACGGACAGAAGGGTTGAGGAAGCCGCTATAGCCTCCGTCGGTGGATTCGACGTCTTTGCATGATAAACCTTTGAGGAATTTCTGGGCGTCTGGTCCGGAGATCTCGAGCACGGATCGTTGGGGGAGGGGGGCTACGCGAGGTGGCGAAGCGGCTATCGATGACAAAGCACTTGCGTCAGAGGCGAAACCAGCCAATCGGTTGATCTGCTTTGACCCGGCCATGAGAGATTCTCCAGGAGCGATTCGTACAAGGAGTCTATGAGATCGACAGCTTTTGAGGATTTCAGGGCGCTCGTCATATTCCGTCCCGTCAGCTGGGGGGGGGCTCGTGTGCTTTTCATCTCCTGTTTTGTCGTCTACTACTAGAATTTCACTCGATTGTGGTCCGATTCAAACGATTAGCGTCGTGTCATGAGTGCATCCATCCGGATTGGATTGGATTGAGGAGAAGACGGAAACTTTTCTCACCAGGCCTGAAGAACACGCTCCCGGCTTTCGGAAAAGCCAAACAAGCCTCCCGTCAAACATCCCCTCAACCACACTTTTTCGACTTGGTGTTCGGTCAAGGATCTTTGTTGATCCCCGATCCGAGGCATGACGGTCCACACTCCGCGCTCACCTTTGTCGTACGAATGCGACCCCCTCTCCCACCCTTACGCCTCGTTTAACGGCCATAGCTCATGGTCGGCCCCGTCAAAGCCACGCCTCGAGAATGGAATCAGCCAAGCGGACAGCTCGGAGGATGCACAAGCGAGAGAAGCGGAGACGGCGTTGCGAGAAAAGGTGCATGTGAATGGGAATGCGTGGGCCGGGGATGAAGATGGCGAGCCCGAAGCGGATCGGTCGAGTCTTGAAGCTGCCAGAATGAGTGGGGTCTGACCGAAAATGGCAAAGTACCTACTGACGTGCGATAGAACCCCCATCGCCCCGAGTCAACCCCTTCCATCTCTTTTCACATCCAGAATCAACTTCCCCGGTCCCGCCATTTCTCCCGCATCTTCAGGCCCTGGCATCCGATACCGGTGATCCCACACAACAAATCTCCCAGTCAAGTCAAGAATTCATACAACGTCTCGCCGAACAATCCTCCGCGGACCATGGACAGCCTCCCGTGCATATCACCAGAGTCACTCCGGATACCGTCACCGTGAGGTCCGGCCCCGCCATCACCCCTGCAAAACCTCAGCGCATCCTGGACAGGGTGAGCAGCGCATTCAAGAAGGAGCCGAGAGGTGAAACGCTCGCATTGCCGGATGGATTGGGGGAGGACAGACCCGCCGAGAGGGCTTCTGGAATGCCGAGGTTGCCGGTGATCATGCAGGGACCTCCGCCAAGTCCGCCTATCAGCGAGGTCGAGGTCGTCGAGGATGGCGAGGATAGTTCATCCCCTTCGTCTTCGCTTGAATCCGAGACGGCTGAGTCGGGAGAACCGAATACCGCAGCGCTCCCGCCGCTCGCCGAGGCGACCGAGTCCGATACCCCATTCCAAACACCACGACCATTAGACAGCCCGACGATGTATACCTCAAATCTCACTTCCGAGCCCTTCGAGCTGGCACCATCGATTTCGGGGACTGGCCAGGCTGGTGCTCAATCGCATCTCGGCGTCCCGGCAGCTCGACAGGTCTCGAATAGCTCGACGGTCAGTCGCGCAGGCTCACTCGCTGTTGTCCGCTGTGGACGTCTGGCGCCACAGCGGGATGCGGGACCGTCGGCAGGCAGTCGCGATGCTCAAGCCAAAGCGGAAGATGGATGGACATTCGGGAAGAGCAGGGAGCAGGCAGTCTTGCCGGACGAGGATGACGGATTCCCAGTACCCCAATCCCGGAAGGGCAGCGGCGGCTCGCTATCTCGACTGTCCTCGTTGGTGGCACCTTTGCCAAGCTCAGTACAGCCACCTCGGATATTCAGGCGAAGCACCAATCCCACCTCTTATCCGAACCCCCAACGATCGCCATTGGTGCACTCACATTCGACGTTCCTCCCTTCACCCATCATGAGAAGCCAAACCATGGTTCCTGGGCTGGATGGTGCGGCGCTTGACTCGGACATCCTGCTACAGAGCGAGGCAATCCGTCGAGAGCGCCTTGAGCGGCGGCAGAAGAGAGCGGGTGCGAAGGACAACCTGCTGGAAGGCGGTGAAATCCGGAGAAAGTCTGAGATGAAGGAGCCGAAGAAGATGGAGGAGGCGAGGGTATTGGTCGGTAATCTGATCGGGGAGGACCATGTCAACTACGTGTTGATGTATAATATGTTGACGGGGATCCGGATCGGCGTGAGTCTTTGCCGTTCTCGGCGGGTATGGTGGCTGATGATCAAAAGGTATCGAGATGTCAGGCGAAGGTCAAGCGGCCTCTGACGGAGGAGGATTTTGGCGCTCGACACAAGTTCTCTTTCGACATGTGAGTCGTCCAAAGTGGATGATTAGGCATCGCGCTGACTCTTCCAGTGTCGGAAACGAGCTCACACCTTCCGCGCGATATGACTTCAAGTTCAAGGACTACGCACCTTGGGTATTCCGAGATCTTCGCGACGAACATTTCCACCTCGATCCAGCCGACTACCTTCTCTCCCTGACTGCCAAATACATCCTCTCCGAACTCGGCTCTCCCGGCAAATCGGGCTCGTTCTTCTACTTCTCGCGAGATTATCGATTCATCATCAAGACGATCTCGCATTGCGAGCACAAATTCCTACGTTCTATCCTCAAAGACTACCATACCCACGTCAAGAACAACCCGCATACCCTCCTCTCCCGGTTCTATGGACTTCATCGTGTCAAGCTTCCGCGAGGGAGAAAGATTCATTTTGTGATCATGAATAACCTCTTCCCCCCGCATCGAGATATTCACGAGACGTATGATCTGAAGGGAAGTGCGCTTGGCAGGGAATATCCGGAAGAGAAGGCGAAGAAGAATCCGAGAGCGGTACTCAAGGACAAGAATTGGGTGAATCGGGGTCGGACGCTTGAGCTTGGCCCGGAGAAACGAGCGCTGTTGTCGGAGCAACTGAAGAGGGATATGGAGTTCCTGAAGAAGGTTCGGGTGATGGACTATTCCCTCCTGGTCGGGATCCACAACATGGAGCGAGGCAATCGGGATAATCTACGCGAGAACCAACTCATAATGTTCCACGTATGTGCTTCCCATCGTGTAATCAGCAGCTCTGACAAGAGGACTCTTAGCCCGAGGTCCCGCCTGTCCGCCGCAAGCCGTCCGCCATCAAAGGACCCTCCGAAGCCTCAAACGTCCGTAAAGCGATCCGCCGATCCGATCCAAAGATGCTCGACGTCGTCTCCCAACTCCCCACCGCCGATTCCGCCGATCGCCGACATTTCCTGTTTTACCAAGATGAAGGTGGTCTGAGGGCGACGGACGAGGCGAATGTCAAAATGGACGCGATCTATTACCTTGGGATCATCGATATTTGTACGCCGTATGATACGGTCAAGAAGATTGAGCATGCTTGGAAATCCATGACCGAGGATCGGGTACGTCCTCCTCCTACTACTCGCTACTGAACGTGACGGACCAAGCTGATGGTGGGACAGATTACGATATCATGTCAGGACCCTGTGGTGTATGGCCAGAGATTCCTGAATTTCTTGCTCTCGGTCATGCGTGGAGGGGACGTAAACTTGCGACCTAGCGGACTGTCGCCCCACAATAACAAAGTGGATGAGAAACCGGTGGGCGGGGAAAAGTCGCCGAATGAGAGCGATGATGGGGTGGATCGGAGAGGTGAAGGGGTGGATGCGCCTACGGCGAGGGCAATGGTGGGGCATCTCAAGGCGGAGTGAGGGACCCGGTAGGGTTGGACATTTGTGTGTGCACCTTGTAGGAGTTTGATCGTCATTCATCTTAGTACGTCATGCTGCATCGACTCGGATGAAAAGCTTTCCTGTTCGGAAAATTCGGGGCATCAGCGCTTCATTGTAGTCATCGTGGCGGTCATCGTGGCAAGATATCAAGACGCATGAAGAAGTCACATCACATCGCCCCAAGAGGATCCCAAGCATTCCTATCCCCGCCCAGAGCGGCGTCCAGCTCCTCCTTGCGCACCGTCTCCGCAGGCGCTACCGCCGGCCCACCATTGATGGTCTTCTTATCTTCGCGCAATGAAAGCTCTTCAAGCGCTGGCAGGGGCGATGCCTTCCTCATGATATCAGGCTTATTTACCTCAACCTCTCCCCAAGGATTCTTGTTCCAGCTCGCTTCTCTTCTAGCATGTGGTTGTAGTTGTGATTGTGTTTGTATCTGTGCATCTGGCTGTTCTCGCGTCGTAGTCATGGTTGGTGGTGTAATGCTGGGTATACGTGATGGTATATCGGTCGTCGGGGTCGTAGACCATGGATTCGCCTCCGATGGTACCCGCGTCGTGACTCGTGGTATTGTCGTCCCTGGTGTGTCCCTTCCCCCTCGTCCTTCGCCAATGCCTGTTCTCACCTCGTCTTTATCTCCCTTCGTCCACATCTCCCCCTGTGCTTCCCCACCCTCTGCTCGAATCTGGTTCACGGCCTCGGTAGAGATGGTCTTGATCTCCCTTGCTGCGCCTTGGATTGCGCTCAGCGCTCCCGAACCTAGCTGAGACCATCCCCAACCGGAGCCGCTCGGTCCGCTGGGCAGACCGCCGCGGCTGATGCGATACAATGGATTCTTGGTGCCTTCTCGAGCGGGATTCGGAGGAGGCAAGGACGAGATCGACGAGGCGGATGGAAGAGGCTGGGATGGATCTTTGGCGATCGCGATAAGGTCGGGTGCCGAAGTAGATATGGATGGTGTCGGGGACGGTCCGCGAGATCGAGCGGCGTATGGCACGTGAAGCGGCGATGCAACTCGCTCAACAACGCCCTCGACGCTGATCGGATCAACCTGGCCTGCACCGACCGGTCCGAGCAGCTCCGCGCCGAGCAGCTCCGCGCCGGTTGCTTGCTGAGCAAGGGCCAACTTCGATCCGTTCATCTCCTCGTCGCCTCGCTTGAACAGACGGTGCCAGAAACGCACATCTTTCGGATCGGGAAGTAGCACGCCTTGGTCCGCATCTGCGATCCTCGAGTCCCGGTCGTCCAGGGAACGGTCGAAGTTCTCATTCAGGTACTTTGACAATTGCGACGCCCCGTCGAAGTAGTCCCATGCTGGGACGGTCCGGTCCATGTACGCCTTACCGGTGTGGGGTACTCGTCGCTGGTGCTCGCTGTTGAACAGGAAAGTACCGAATTGACATGAGTACAGGTGATAATGGATATCGACTAAGAACTCCTCATTGAATTGGAATCGCTCAGGGTATTGCCTCTGGATCTGTCGGACGCAATCGAGGAACTGATGGAAGACTGGCGAGATCTCCCTGAGGTGGGAGTTTGACGATGTGAATTGCTTCTGCATTGACGCAAAGAATGCCTGAGCTGCCTTTTGAGCCCCGAAGTTTTCGTCATCACTGTCTTCTTCGGGAGTATTGGTGACAGTGAAGAGCTTGTCGGACGAAAGATGCCCCGACCGATCGAGAAACTTATGGCCAAAAGCGAGCCAGTCCTTCTCGATGAGTACCTTCAATCCCTCGAGGGTCCGGTAGTATGGATCGAGGCAGATCTGCGCCACTGCGCTGAGTTGTGCTGTCCGGTCCCATCCGTCTGAGCAATGGATGAGAACATGCGATGCGTTAAGGTGGACGTTCCGGACGATGATAAGCGCTCCGTCAAGTATCGTCGAAGTATGCCGCAGCCAGTTACTCTTGCGCAGTAATCCGCGGTCCAACGGTGCAGATGCCGCCTCTGCTTCGCGCAAAGCCTCGACGATGGCTTTCAGCGAGTTCCGCATGACGTGTATGTTATCGATTCCAAGATATGCCTTCTTCCCAGCTTTGTAGTTGTCCATGTTCTCGGTCCCAGCGCCCATTGCAACGTTGGCCATGGCATTGGTGGTCGGTCGGGCATCAATGATGAGGTTGGTAGTTGTAGCACCATAGACAGGAAGTGGAGCGGATGTGACTACTGGAGAAAGAGGACTGGCCGGCGGTGCGTATGCTGTGTCAGGGAAGTTGTGAGAAGAGAAAATGCATTCGACCAGCTTTTCGTCTTGTGCGGAGCGGGAATTCTTGAGTCCCACCATCGGCTGAGATGAACGAGTGATCGAGGCCTGCGACATGTCAGCTAGACCGAGGATGGACTTGTAGTACTCACATGGTTTGCCCAATGCAGGTAGGTGAGCGCTGGAATTCGCGCCTTACTCCTATACTTCCCCGCATAGCTCAGCACGGAATCACTGATACGGCTCGGTACAACCAGCTTATTCGGGTATGTCGGACAGAAGGAGTAATCTTTGTTGATATCGGTGAATCGCCATGCTTTCGTACGAGAACCGACCCCTTGACGGGCAAATTCTGAGCGGGGATTGAACGCGGACCAGCCGTTCGAAGCGGATGAGGTCGGGATGGGTTTCGAGGTTGTAGGCTTTGGAAGGGAGCTAGAGAGGGGCCCAGCGACGGATGCTAAGTTGTGAGCGGTATGGGATGCTGAAGACAAGGTGGCTTCGGATGGCAAGGAGTAGAAGAAGGCGTAGAGCTGCTCCACGGACGCTGACAAGGTGTATCAGCTTCAGCCTTGCATCGCCGTCGTTGAACCTAGCGACCGGCACTAGATGTAGATGAGCTGCTTACAAGCGACTGCACAATCCTTTACACTCTGCCATACATCCTCAGCTCCGCGTTCCCTATCCCTCTCGAACAGCAGGACATAACTTTCGAAAGTCCTTGTGTAGATCTGTAGTGGATACAGCCCTTGTATACTTTGCGGTAGCCGGGTGAGTAATGTGATGGTCGAATATGGTATCCAGATCTCCTCGCTAGTCGATGTGCTGGAGGAAGAGGTAGGTGAGAAGATGAGATGGTGAGGGGTAAGGTGAAGGGTACCGGTCAAACGTTGCTTTGAAGGGCCAGTCTCAGGTGGTGAAGGGGGGAGAGGTCGCTCGAGGATGACCGAGTCTACCTTGGCGACTCGAATGGCATCCATTCTGGAGCCATCGAAAGCGCGCCTCGGCCGACTAGCTGTCTTTACCTACAAGATCTCAACCTTCAGTGTGCCGAAGCCTTACGTAATGCCACCAGCTTGGACCGGGCCTGTTCTGATCTCTTTCTGCTCAAGTGAAGCTTTTTTGACACTCGCAATGACGACGACAGGTCAGGGCGCACACTCCCTGGGTACAATCATGTGAGATCGATCGCAACTTTGGCTCGTTGGACAGAGCCATGACCAACAACTGCGTAGAGTTTCTGCTGACCTGTTTCCAATCTTGCCTTCAGTAAGCGTCTCGAAGGTGAGCATTTCATCGTCTCAAAAGCACCGGTATGCTAAGCGAGTCTTCAGCCGTCACTTCCCGACTCGAGGACGTGGCAAACTCGCAATCCTCTCCGGTGCCCGCATCCTCCCTAAGCCCACCCACGTCCGCAGCCCATGATACAATCGCCGGCCACATAGGTGGACCCTCTGCTCGATCACAATCTCAAGCTCAGAACGGATTCAGCGAGGAGATGTCGGCGGCTGTCCAGGCATATCTGGACGAGATCACGAGTGGAGCTTTGACCGAGCTCATCGATAAATCACGGGAGATTGGAGGACCGGTGGAACAGCTGGTCAGTTGAAACCCTTAGTCGTGGTAAAGCTGATACTAATTGCATATAGTCCGCTCTGTTAAGACCTCTATGCTCAGCTCAAGGATCTTTCCTACAGATGGCTTCGTCCCACGACAAGCCTCCAGCGAGCGGACTTGCTCCTCTCCTCAACCCTCAAGCCGACGCGATTCAGGCAATCATCGAGCTGAAGGATAAGCTAGGGCGAGGCAAGGAGGGCCGAGAATGGGGTGCTTGCTTGAGTGTTATCGGAGAGGGAGTGAGCGCCTGGGGATGGGTCCAGGTTGTAAGTTTATGCGGTCCACAGTGAGGTCTACAACGCTGATGGGTGACTAGGAACCCGCACCTGCACCTTTTATCGCGGAGATGAAGAACGCTGCCCAGTTCTGGGCTGATAGGGTGATTAAGCAATTCAAGGAGACGTCAGTCATCATTCGCCCTAGCAAACCTCATCATTTAGCGTTCCACCCAATCGACGTTGACGAGCTTGCAGGAACCTCGCTGCCATCGCTTGGGCGAAGGCGTTTATCACACTGGTCGATGCAATGCAGAGATACGTGAAACAATACCATAGTACCGGAGTCACTTGGAACCCTAAGGTAGACCCTTCCTCAATGCCTGTGGGAATCTGACTGACGTTCTCGTAGGGCTCTCCCGCACCTTCTTCCATCACTTCTGCCGCATCCGCCCCAGCTGCTGGGGGGCCCCCTCCCCCACCTCCACCGCCTCCTGCCGACTTCGGCTCCCCTTCGGCGCCAGCAGCAGGCGGTCCCGCTGCTCTCCTCGCCGAACTGAACCGCGGCGGTTCTGTCACATCTGGTCTTCGAAAAGTAGACCCATCCCAGATGACCCACAAGAACCCCGATTTACGGTCGAGTAGCGTCGCACCGGATGCAACGAAGTCAGGACCACCGGCTGTCAAGGCGAAGCCAGGAGCCTTGACTCAGGCGGTGAATAAGCCACCGAAGATGGAGCTGCAAGATGGGAACAAGTGGATCGTGGTGGGTCGTTTGTGGCCGTATCGTCCACCCAGCCTTTGGAGGCAATGCCGCGGCTTTGGTTTTCTTGACCAGCTGATGCGATACCCTTCGCAGGAATACCAAGAAAACAACAAGAACATCTCCATTGATGACACGCAATTGAATCAGGTCGTGCAGATTTACGGATGCAACAACTCGGTCATCAAGGTTTCCGGCAAGATCAATGCTATCACTATGGGTGAGTGGTAGATCGTCACATCATTCTCAATCCTGAACCAGTGCGGATCCCGCTCACCCACTTGTCACAAAATCAGTTGCATGCAAAAAGACCGCCGTGGTTGTCGATTCCGCCGTGTCCTCCTTCAGCATCACCTCTTCCCCGTCCTTCGAGGTACAAATCAACGGCACGATCCCCACAATTCAGATTGACACGACCGATTCGGGCTCAGTCTACCTGTCGAAGGAGTGCATGGAAATGGTTGAGATCATTACGAGCAAGACGAGTTCCATCAACATTTCCGTGCCTACAGGTGAGGGTGGCGATTTCGAGGAGAGACCTGTTCCGGAACAGATGAGGAGCCGGGTGGTCAATGGGAAGCTGATCACGGAGATTGTCGAGCATTCCGGTTAGGATGGAAATTCTGGTCAAATTGACAAGGATGAAATACATGACATGATGCATGGATGTGTCGGATATGTCTCGAGCTCTGCTCCCCGTTCACTATTAGCCTCTTCGCCCTCACGACCCGCCTTCATGCTGATCCCGCTGCTCGATACAGCGTCACCGCGCGATCATCGCCCGCCACCGCAAACTGTTTTCCCACTGCAAATGTATTCGCTGCAACAGGTTGCCAATCGAAGCCCCATACTTCCGACGTCAAAGGGTTTGTCGAAACGCACGTCCGCTGGCCTATGTCCCACAGCTTGACGAGGTTGTCCGCTCCCCTGTTCACGGAAGAACAATCAGCTCAGTCTCATGACGATACTGGGACCATCCGCCAAAAGATGATGTAGTCGACATTGCTCACTCACCCACTCCCCAGCAGCTTGCCATCAGGGCTCGCCGCGACCTTCAACACCCAACTCTGATGACCTTGCAAAATCGCCACAGCTCCCTCGCCTCTTCCTCCAGCGCCGGTCCGGGAGCCCGCACGGATATCGTGGAGTACTATGCGGTGATCATCGGAACCGGAGAAGAGCCACTGTACCACATCAGCTTGTGCTTCTCGCCTGAGTAAGAAGAAGACAGAATTGTGAATCCAATGACCACGAGAGCGTGCGGACAGCCATGGCATGTGAGGCGTATGTTGCGACCACGGCTTGAGTTGCGGTATCGAGGATGACGATCTGTCCCGTTTCGGTCGCGAGTGCTAATGACTGTCCATCTGGTGACTGCGCGAGTCGTCAGCACCTGCTCCCGAAGTGTCATCGCTCGGCATTTGAGAGAGGTCGTCGACTGACAAACTTGACGTCCATCCCAAACTTCCCTTTACCCGTCTCCACCACCTTTCCCTCTCCGCCGAGCGGTCCTCTTCCCACTCTTTCATGAACGAGTCCATTGGTTGACGACTTCCCCTCAGACGGGGTCGATATTTGGCGGATAGCGATTCTGGATGACCGACCGGACCATGCCCAGCATGCCATTGTCGGATGCAGCGCACAAGCGTATGCTGGCAGCTCTATGATCCACTCTGAGATCACCTCAAACTGCGTCTTCAAGGTCCTGGACTGACCGCTTTCTCCCGCCCCCACCTTCTCTCGTCCAGTCTCGACCCTCCCGGCCTCCCTCCCCTCCATAGTATTCACCATGACGACGCTCCCATCCAAACTTGCCGCAAGCGCATGCTGTCCGTCTTCCGACACAGAAATCGAGGTGATAGCGAGCGGGTGTGTAGAAAGGTCATGTATGGGCTGGGTGAGCTCGGAGGGATCGAATATCCGGAGGTGGCCGTCGGCGCAGGCGGAGATGAGGTGATTGAGTGGGGTCCAGGAGAGAGCCCAGATGGCATCTGGGTGGACTAGACGTGTCCAGTCGATTCAGCTGGGTAAGTGAGGACAGTCAACGAGGCTTACGGGAAGTCGATTCTTGTTGGAGGTAAGAGAGGGACTGGAGTAAGAATCAGCTGGAAGCAGGCAAGATATGGATCGCTTACCATAATGATCGAGAAGCCAATCTCACGTTGGAACCGCGTGTAGTTTGACCTCTCGAGTGCTGTATTGTCTCGTACTGAATATAATTTCAACTCATTATCTGAGTGTTTAAAAGTCAAGATGACAAGCGTGGGAGAGCAAGATGAAACGAGCTTTGACCGGAGCTTCTTCTCAGTCTGCTATTTTAGCTCTCCCCTTGCATCTCCTTCTCCTTTGTCCTTGGTGGATCAATTGCGTACCTCGTTCCGCCGCAAAATTGCTCGTAGGAAAACCTCGTGCCAGGCTTTACCTTCCGCCTGTGCATCCCCTCCATCGCTCACTGTCCTCATCACTCCATCCGCCTGATGGGCGGCCATATCATTCCCAATGCTCTCCTTGTCGCCCTTATATACCGCTCTCTTTTCCTGCTTCTCCCTCGGACCTTCTTCCAGCCAGACGAATTCTACCAAGCCCTTGAGCCCGCTCATAATCTCGTCTTTGGGTATGGTCACCTGACTTGGGAATGGAGGGATCTTCCGTCGGGAGGAGGAGGAGGATGGTGGGATGAGGTCGTGGTCGGAGGGAGAATGAGGTCATGGCTGTGGCCGAGCATTTTTATGGGAGTTTACCAGTTGCTAAGGATATTGCATCTGGATGAAACGGATTTGATCGTGAGTTGACTCGCTGTCAGGTAGCTGCAGGGATAGTGAGAGCGGTTCGGAAGTGATGACGATTGCACCTCTTTAACAATGATAGCTGACAACACTCATCTAGGTCTTTGCTCCTCGGTGTATTGGCGTCCTCGTCGCAGCTCTGACCGACTACTACACCTACCGCTTGTCGATCAAGGTCCTCGGCCACGGGTCAGCTGCCGGAGCGGTATGTCTAGCTTTGCGTGGATTAAGTATGACTGACGTGCCCAGCTGTTCCTCTCCTTCACATGCCTCTTGAACGCTCATCTCCTCCCTCGATCACTTTCGACTTCCCCCGAGACGCTTCTCACAACCATCGCACTCAACTACTTTCCTTTACCTCGACTGGTGACCCCGAGAGCCATCGTTGTTGGCAAGGGGGGCCTGACTGCCAGCCGAAATATGCAGAACCGTAACATGGCGAGCAAGGACGAGAAGGCTAGAGCTGAAGCAGATGAGAATATGGATGTCGTCGGGTATAACACTGGGAACGAGATCAACCACTCGGTCATGGACAGGATGAGTCAGGCTGTGGTCGACGAGGAACAGTGAGCCATTCCATCCACCTCAAAGTGCAGATAATAGGCTCCTTTTCACAAATTGAGGTCTGAGCTCATCACACTACAACGTCAGGATTAACGAAAATGTTCCAGCTGCTGTGACATTCGCGACCCTGGCCATCTGTATCCGACCGACCACGACTCCGTTTTGGGCATATATGGGGATGGAACTTGTCCTACGGACTGTACGGAAGCAAGGAGTAGCTGTGGCCCTGAGTATCGTCACCATCATTGTCGCCGCCAGGTCAGTCGCTACTCTCGTTCTTTCAAATGAGGAAACGAGAGCTCATCTTCCCTCAGCACCTCAGTTCTGGCGGCATCAACCATCCTCGACTATTCCATTACCGGCCGCCTCATGATTCCGACTCTTACCTTCATCCACCAAAACATCCTCCGTAACATTTCTTCCTTTTACGGCGCCACAAACCCCCTCTATCACCTTACGCAATCTCTGCCCATCATGCTCTTCCCGATCTGGTGGTGGTGGGCCCAAGGCTTTGCCTCCTGTGTGTCGCCTTCCGCAATACTGCCTAAGCGTCTCGCCACGCTCGATCGACCCGACGGACTTCGATGTCTCGCACGGGCAATTTCCTTCGCGATTGCCACCCTCTCCCATTCTCCTCACTCCGAATGGCGATTTCTACACCCCTTCCTCCCGCCTCTCATTCTCTTCGCCCTTCCACCACTATTTCGATCTTATAACCCAGACGTCACCGGGCTCCACCGTTTTATCCACTCAATCCGACAATACACACGTATTTCGAAACTCCCTTTCTTCCTATGCCTTCTCGCTCCAATTCTGCCTTACGCCTACCTGAACGCGCTTCATGGCCGGGCGCAAGTCGGAGTCATGGATGTGCTGCAGAGAGGGGACGCTGGGAACGTCACAGGCTTGGTGGTGCTGATGCCTTGTCACTCGACACCTTGGATGAGCTCGCTGCACCGAGACATCGAGGGGTGGTTCCTGACTTGCGAACCACCGCTTGGGTAAGTGATCTGTCAGTGAGTTCTTATTGCTCATGGAGATTTTAGGCAAGCTCCCGGATTCGATCACACGACGCAGCAAGACCTCTTCTATGCCTCACCCGTATCCTACCTGCAAACCGTTTTCCCTTACCCGCCGGTGCCACTGCACGAGACGACCACGAGCCTCGCAATGAAGACCATCCCGTCCCATATCATTCTTTTCAGTGCACTACTGGGGCAGGAGGAAGTGCTTGAGACGGGATACAAGGTCTCAGTACGAGAGGCGCTAGGCGAGCTGGGCTATGAAGAAGTGTGGCGGGGATGGAATGGGTTTGATTGGGCGCAGGATGAAGCGGAGAGGCGAGGGGGGGTCCGAATATGGCGGTTGGACGAGGCGGTATCCATCTAGGCATCCCATTGAATGTTGAGTGATCTCAATCGCTCGGTGTGTGCGTCATGTACATCTCTCGCCTGGACAGCAACATCACATGGGGCATCGCGCCACGAGGCAGCTCACTCCTCGGTCTGTAAACTCCGGCAAACGCCGCTGGACAGCTACGAAAGCATCACCCGTAATTTCGAAATTCACAGAACAGCAAACAGCCTTAAACCCCTTTCACTTCCTTTTACCCAACCCAAACAGCGGAAGAAGACTATCCAAAATGTCTGACGCTGGCTCCGACACCGCCACCAATCCGCCCCCGGCCGAGGTCGAAGTCGCCGAGACGACGACGGAGACCAAATCCGGTCCCATGTCGGTTGAAGATGCCCTTCAGGAGGTGATCAAGACTGCTCTCGTGCATGACGGACTCGCTCGTGGGCTTCGGGAATGTGCCAAGGCGCTTGATAAGAGGCAGGCGCACCTGTGTGTGCTCGTCGAAACCGTCACTGAGGGTAGGTTTCATCATCGTTAACCCAGCTGGGACGAGTGCCCTGACTGATGAGGGGTGACTAGCCGAGTACCTCAAGTTGATCGAGGCGCTTTGTGCGGAACACAATATCCAGCTCATCAAGGTGTCGGACGCAAAGGTCCTCGGACAATGGGCTGGTCTCGCCGTGAGTTCTCCTCACTTCACCTACATATCCTTCCCCAAGCATGCTTGCTGATTAACGTGGGTTAGAAAATTGACCGCGAGGGCAAGCCGCGAAAGGTCGTAGGGTGCTCGTGCGTCGTCATCACCAACTACGGCCAGGACAGCCCGGCGCTCCAGGTCCTACTCGACTGTGCGTTACTTATCCCGCCTGGAGACTCCGTTGCTGATGACCGGGATACTAGACTTCAAGACCCGCTAAGCCCTGAACGTGAGTCTCGTTGTTCTGTGTTCGCGTTCTCGAGCTTGGCCCAATCAATCCACCCTGATGATCATGGGACTCCCTCTTCGCATCCATGCATGTCGACATTCCCTTGGAATCGAACCTACCCTCGAAAGGGGGCAATCCGTTGTCTGATCTCTCTCCTTCTTCGATTTTCTTTCGTGCTTATTGTTTCAGGTGAGACCCTAGGCTGACGAAGATACGGTTCCAGGACATCGTCTCATACCCGGCAGATCTTGCAGGTTGGAGGTGCTGGAGGCGGTAGAACGGGTTACGATGCATCTCATTGGAGCGGTCATCATTCGGACCAGGAATCTCAACATGTCCGCCTTATTGACGGTGCTTCGGTCAAATCGTCAAACAGCCCATGACGCCTGCGAATGAGATTTCTCATGTCATGCAATATACTTATTACCTTTTACGCCAACTCGGCGACACCTCTTTGCTTCGCCTGCGTGTCTAATGCCTTCTCACCCCAGGCTCTAGGTACTCCACACCGCTCAAGCACCTTCATCAGACCCCCTTGCGTCTCCACCACCGCCAGGAGCGCTGTCTCCTCATCGGATGATCGGACGAGCATCATCCCCGCATAGCCTAGGGAGTTGACCTCGACAGGCTGGTGTGGTTGAAGCGGGAAAGATGCGGCGGATCGAGGGATGAGATGGAGGTGGTCCCTAGGAAGATGTGAGCTCGAATGTTTCAAAGAGGCAGCTGTGGAGAGAGCTAGCTGGCCAAGGATTTCGGGCTCACAATGTCATCAGCAGATTCCATCCTCCATCCCTGTTTCCTCCTCCTATCCGCAAAGCGTCGAACGCGATGTCCAAGCATTTCATGAGCGCGGGCGCGAGCACGTCGACGAGCATCCCGGAGGAATCGGATGTGAGTGGGTACGGCAGGGAATGGGATGGTGGGACAGGGTGGATGATATGCAAGTATGGTAAATCGGGGTGTATCACCGCGTCGTCTACCCCTCGATCAGCACTTTTCCATACTAGGGGTAGGCCACTGACCTGGGTGATCGAACCTCGTCCCCTGCACCCACTCCTCAACCGGTGCCCGCCCACCAGGCGTCTCGACAAACTGGATATGCCGCCATTTCTGACTCGCCCCCGCCCCTTCTCCGCCATTATAGAACGCCAGTAGTCTCCGAGGTTTCGTGGGGTGTCGAGAGGCGGCCAGAAGGATTGTGTAGGCTAAGGCGAGCTGGTGGGGAGTTGGAGGAAGGGATTGGGAGGAGTAGGTCGGGGGACAGAGGAGCATATGTTCGGGGAGGACGGCGTACTACGCTCTTCAGCTTTCGTCTGGCTCGACGTGGTGGGATAAGCACAATCTCACTTTGTTCAGCTAAATCCGGGTTGTGATCAGCTGTCAGAGAATTTTCAAGCAAAACGACGGATCACGCACGAGTATGGACATCCCCTCCTCGCCCTCCAGACCCTCCAGACACCCGAGGTACAGCTCGGGGACATAAGGCGGTCTGAACGGCTCCTCCATATTCTGCTTATCCCCCTTCTCAGTATCATCGTCTCCATTCACTGTCCTCGGTCTTTTGTGATCGGGTGAGCCATCGCTTGGTACAGCAGCAAGTGCCTCGGCTTTGGCTCGTGATTTGTCCTGTAGGGCGGGACAGCATCGGAGATTGAACTGACAAGCAGGAAGGGCGTCACTTGCGGCTCAAGGAAGGTCTTTCACTGGAGAGGACATACCCGCCGTCCTTCAGAATAGACGTCACGGGCTTCGCTAGGGAAGAAGTACAGCTGTCCGGATCGACGAGCCTCTTCGAATTTGGAAGGAAGGGTGGTGAGGAGCTCTGTAGGGGATGAGGGGTTGGTCGGATGTGCCATGTTGAGGTAGCGAGGTGATGATGTAGTTCTGCGTATGAGAGGGAGGAGTAGGACGACCGGCTCCAAGCATGAGCTGATGGCTCGTCGCTCTAAAGAACAGCTATCCAAGATTGGTGCATTTCGTTGATCTTCTCACACTCCTTTAATGGCATTCGTGGCGACGTGGCGGATCATGCTCAATGTTAGGCCCAGAATGTCAGACGCTACATAGCAACCCACAGAAAGTGCTTTAGACATTGGTCGTCCTACAGGTATTACAGCAGACCGTCTCATTGTCTTTGTACCAGACACCACGCCTTGAACAGAGCATGCTCCCTTCCTACCCTCTCCTCCCGTTCTATCCGCTCTCTTCAGAGTGTTCCATCACTTCGCCCAGCTTTGCAGACATCAAAAGAGCCTGTGCTTCGTTCTCATATGCCTCTTAGTCGCGGTGACAGACAGTCAAGAGACCCCCTTGATGACACCACCTTTCACAACCATCCCCGACCCATTCCGAGGAAGGGAGGGTCTTCGCAGCTTATCGGGTTGCAGTGTTGACTTGAGCTGTTCAACTCTGAAGTGTAATGGTGTAAAGGTACAATGCATGGTCATCAACTCAATCTGACGATGCACATCCTCGACACCCTACAGCATGCATCAGCTCACCGCAAGCAAGCGAGAATGTTTTGCGTACCGCAATGAGGACACTCCACGACAGTCCCCTGTTTCAACGACGCCTTGGGTACTCTACAGATACAGGTCGACCCCTGGAAGTTCATATCTCGAGTCTGGACACAGCGGACACAACAAAGCTTCTCGTAGCCTTGCCTATATTGCGTCAGCATATCGCTTCGCCGTGAAACTCATTCGGCTCACCTCTTCCATTTCGCTATCAAGCTTCATGGCATGTGTGAGCTTCTCATCCCTTACTCCAGCCAGACACGGCTAACGGGCCCCCTTACTCACTCTGCGTCCGCGTATTTCTGCTTCAACAACCAATCGTACAGCTCCCGGGTGATGAGTTCTCGTTTGTAGTACAGATCATAAATGTATCGCGAACGGGCATGTGATAAACGCATGATCGGCCTGTCAAGACATAACGTCAGTTGATACTACCTCCAGCTTGGTCTTCCAGCCGAGAGGAGCAGGGCCAATCGGGAGGTTGAGTGACCCCAAAGGGAACCAAAGCGTCAAGAGGGAAACTCACCACACCGACTCCACCTTCCGCTTCCCTTCATGTGTCTCGTTCTCAACATCTCGCATCTTCTTCTCGTAATCCTCAAGCACATCTCTGCGCCGAGTCAGCTGAGTCGCGAGCTACCTCAGGGTGAACGGGAAAACGGCGCACTGGATGTCCTCAAATCCTTCAGGGGGAGGCTTGGTGCGCTGCGTTCGTATCTTTGGCATCTTCAATACTCCTGGACTGGCGGTAAGAAGAAGGTGGAAAAGCTAACACACAACAATCAAGAACCTACGGCCGAGCCACGTGGGCTAAGCGGTTTTGACGTTTTGACCGTATTTTCCATATCACCTGATACAGCTCGGGGCAAATTCTCTAGACCCTCGCACACTTCAAATTGATCGACAACACACATGAGCTGCTTGTGATCGACATCGGGCAGTCGGATTCCTGCGCGATGTCCGACCTTCCCCTTATCGAATGGGATCATTCCCTATTCGAGGATCTTCAGCAGCTTCTTGCCCGGGTGGTATCTCGACCTACCACATCACTGTTACGGCGGCTTCATGCGAGGCTTGATGAAGCTCGACCTTGGCTGCTCGCGCTCACTCAGCTACCCGGGCCAAGTGAAGAGGACAGGGAGAATGTCGAGAAAGGTATGTGTCCTCTTTGTGCTTCGCTAGCCAGCAGCTGACAACTGCCCCCATACAGATCCTATAGCATTGCCTTCGGGCGCCTCCGTACGAATCACAGATCAACTGCTTTCTACCACGACCAACATCTCGAATCTTCTTTCCTTGTCCCCGATCTTTTCCGCCATCCTCGCTCTTCAAGCAGAATCAATGCGTTCTCGATACCCCTCGAGATCCATACCGGAAATAGCAACGTACATCCTCCATGATTGGACGACTAAGCTCCTCGACTTTCTTCACGAACTGCTTCGCCTGAGCATCGGGACTAACGCGGAAAGTGGGGCACCATTCGATGCCTTGAGAGACTGGGTTAGTGAGCTGCTGGTGACCAAGAGCTCTCTGGGCAGGGGAAAAGGGGAAGGGACGCTCGTCGACCAGATCCTGTCTCAGCTTGGCGAAATCCATTCCAAGCTAGACATCCTCGTCCGGTCACCCAGAACATCCGGCCCGGACTTTGAGCTCCTCACCTTCCGTGTCGGAGCCGTTCGTGCCGAGCAGGGCAAGCTGGTGGGAATGTTGGGTGTCATTGCTCAGGGAGGATTCTTGGGAAGAGGGCATGTCATCAAGGTATTGAAGTGGTTGAAGAAGTCCGACCGGGTCGATGCGACGGTGGGCAGTGTATTGGCGTTAGTGGAAAGACCACTACTCGGTGCGTCTGCTGAAGCTGCCTGCAGGTGTTTCCTTGCCATTGCCCGACCCATCGACATGCTGCGCACCTCAGACACGCAATTTGAGGTGAAGCAGCCGTACTTACTCTCATTTCCTTCTCTGATGGTATCCCAAGGTGGCAGACGAATGGTGTCGAGATACGAATTTTTTAAAGCTGGTATCGAAATTAGCAGTACGTTGCGATCGCCCACGAGAGGAAATGCCTCTGCTGATCATTCCAGTTTGTTGAAGATTGGACCGTCTCGCGCCTTCGAGAAACAGCGAAGCTCGCTTGGAGCCTCTTCATCCTATCTGCCCTTCGACACGATACCGCGGTCTCACAACTCGAGATCGATGTGACTGCTGCCGAGCACTACCTCGCCGATGCTGTCAATGGTGACGCCTTCCAATCGTTGCGTGATTTGGTGGAAACAAACCGCAAAGCGCTGAGCTTGGAAGATGATGATGCAGGAAATGGAAGGGAACAAGACATGCTGGTCAAGCTAGCAAATCGATCGGATCCAGCGAGTCAAGACTTTGTCCTCGGCCAGCTTGAAGATCTCGTGAGTGCGATCGCCGCCAAGAAGCATTTCCTTCGAAATCTTCGGAACAGAGAGGAGGATGTGGCCGTTCGACGGTCGCAATCTGCTCCACCCCCTGCAAACTATCAAGCGTTCCTGTCCCTAGTCGCCACGGTCTACAGGTCTCTCCCGCCCGATAGCGCTCAATATCTGTGGGACAACTCCACTTTCACTAGCGCAATCCTAGACAGTCGGGGCGGGTCACCTAGCCCGGCGCTCTGGGATATGTTGTCGGCCATCTCCTCTGGACCGACCGCTGCGTCAAAGGCATACGAGAGAATCAAAGACACCCGATTCTCGTGGAACTTGCTGTTCAAGTTTTACCAGCATTATCTCGACATCATGCCCCGTTTGTTCGAGCCGATCAAGACAACACGAAGGGTCTCAATGGACCCGATGTCGTCGAATGAGATCGAGATGTGCAGAGGATGGACAAACGTGCTAGCAACTGTCGTGCGGTCGTCGCCTTTGGCTCGAAGCGCTCTTCTTCAAGCCAAGCCTCACCCTTTGCAAATGCTCTTCGAATACGTCAACTGCGATATTCCTTTGGATTTGAAAGCTATCATCTTCGGAGCAATCACGGCCTTTTGCACTCGAATAGGTGATGCCGCGGACGATGATGTCCTGAGCAAAGCCGTCGAGATCTACGAGAGGATCAGCTTTGCCGATGCCGGCGTGGACACACGGCATTTGGACGCCTCCCGCGCGCCACCGCCTACTGGGTGGATGGCCAAGATGGAGTATGCCGAGCAGGATGTCAACACGTACCCGCTCACCCGTGCGTACATCCAGTTTCTCACCGGGCTCCTTCCGGTCACCACATCAGCTTCCGGAACGCCACTCGCCCCTCGAATCAGACTGACCATTGCGCTGCACCGAGGGACCTCATATGTTCTCGATCGAGTCCTACTCGTGTCAAATTCTCGACGGTACGCTCGGGAGGGTGAGCGGTGGGAGATGTTTGCCTGCATCGTCACATTCCTGGAACGAGCACTGCTTGGTTTTCACATGGACGAGCTGCTCTCACAGGCCAACAGCAGAGCCATCGGCCAAATCGCCTCTTCTTTAGCAGAAGAGGCAGGTTTCACAATACTCTTGCGATTACTCAGCGAACGACCCATCTTCACCTTCCTCGCCGGCATCGTAGACCAGGCTTCCGCTGCACCCTCACCACGACCGCCCCTCATCAATGATGTCCTCCTTCGATCCCTCCGAGTATACCACCGTGTTCTCGATATCCAGCTTATCTTCTCCGACGTCCTTCTTCTTACCCTTTCGGACCCCACCCGCAATGTCGCGATTGTATTCCGCCAACCACTCGGTCTGCAAAGCCTTGACCAATATCTTCTGGTACATCTGTCGAATGTCAATGCCATCGCTCTCCTCGTAGGGGACGACGATTTCTCGATATCCCTCGTCAGCACGAAGGTCATGAGTGCTTTGGCCGCATCACCCATTTTCAGTCGCAGCGACGTCTTTCGCGGAGAATATTCGACCTCAGTCAATCGACTCGCCGGCATCATCGATGCGTCTGATGACTCACTGCGCATTGCGCAGGGTTTCTGCAATAGGCTGGACGGTGGAGGGAATGATCTCGGTCCGGACAGACTGACTGCCGTTGAGAGCGCAGTATTGTCTGGAGACATCAAGGCCAGCGACATCGAGGCATTACCTCTGGTTGTACGGTCCGCCATCCTTGATCTTCTTATCGACAGCACCCTGCGAGATGTACCAGGTCCCAACATTGCACACTTCCTCCTCGGTTTCGAATTCAAAGGCAACGACTTCGGCCTGCAAGACCCTCAATCAACAGACTCTCGCCTTTCCTGCCTTCAAGTGGTTCTCGATCAGCTGAGTCAAGGAGCCGGTGGTCATGAATACTCGACCGTTAAACTTGTATCATCGCACCCAGTCCTCGCCGCAAAGACCGCTCGGCTCATCTATCAGCTCTTCTCCCATCCTTTCACCGGGCAATCAGCGATGTCCTACGCCATATCTGTCGCTGGATTCTCCGCGCGCCAATTGGCTTCTTTGCCCAGGCAGTGTCCCGCAATGAATGAAGACACGAGCACCGGTCTTGGTATTGCGTCCCACTATGATATCGACATCGCTACCTCTGCGGATATTTTGGTTGCTTTCCTTGACTATCAACGCTGGATCCTCTCGTCCAGCGCGCTCGAGACGTTTGCATTCGACGGTCATGGCGCTTCAGCCTCTCAAGTCACTGCATCGCTATTCCAGGCTTCGACGGAAGATGCGGATGTGGGAGAAGATGACTCGCTTGGGCAGCGGCCCCCGCTTATCGTCGATCTGCTCTCGTCCATCGATGTGGAATGGCAAGAGGAGGCTCTCGATGACATGACCGCCAGCCGTCCACTAGACTTTTATGGCAACTTCGATTTCGATAAATACAAACGGGCAGACGCCGAATGGTGGGATCTCGACGCTCTCGGTCGCGGTCTTCGTGCCTTCAGGCGGCAATTGGAACGCCAAGGTGCGATCTCGGCCGTTGCCTCCGCGAAAGCAATAGACATTGAAGCGGAATATATCATCAAGCGACTCGGCGCGACGAATCGAGCAACGGATATCTCGTTAGCGAAAGGCAGCTTTCTGACCGCCTGGAATCAAGCCCTCAAGGTGTCCTTAGCGATGCTATTTCAGCATGTATCTGAGGATCAACAAGAGGTGGTCCTCTTTGAATTGCTCGATGCGCTGTTGGACCGATTCGATGGTGATCAGCCGCCGGGTGTGCTCGAAATCATCTGCGAATCGGTGCTCGTCGCGATAACTAGTCTTGTCAACGTTCTTATGGAGTTTGACGGTGTCTACCTGCCCGTGGAGCGCTTGACGATTACTCTTCGCAAGATCATCGACGCAATCGTCCGACCCGGTACTACCGAGAATGCCCGAGGGACTCTGTATGCAGCGACCACTCAATACATCCAACTCCTCGCTGTGTCCTCTTCAAGACCCGATGATGCGTCATTCATTGCGTCGACAATCGGCCGCGAATCGGTCATACAGAGCGCTACTCCGGGACTTCACCGTGCGACTATCAAGGCAATCGAAGCGAAGAAAGATCGGTTCATGCTCGCGCTGTGCCGAGACGCGATGGACGATCGAGATGTGTGGAAAACCGAATGTTTTACTCTCCTCAGCGGCATCGCTGCAATCTGCCAAAGCGAGAGAGATCGGCAAATCTTGAGCCCGCTCACAAAAGACGGTTTCCTCCCGGCATTCGTGAGGAGCATCAAAGATCGGGAGATAGCTCTACAAGAGTGTTTGTCGCCCGATTCTCGTGAGTTCATTCGACCAATTGTGTTACCGCGATCTGATCGATATCAGCGCAATTACACGCCTATTGGGTCTATGAGGCCAAGATTGCCTTTCTCCTGTCGGTTGCAGCTTCTCGCAGAGGTGCTGAAGAACTCCTCGACGCTGGCGTCTTCGAGGTGTTCTCCACGTGCGGCTTTATATCCGTTCAACCGATGGCGGCCGAACCAATGGGTAAGTCCGCCCAGTGGGTCAAGGACCACAGACTTAGATAATGCAGACGAATTTGCATCCGCTGAAGTCGTCCAACGACAACATCGGGTCCTGATCTGCGCTTTGCAGCTGATAGCGAGGACACTGGCCAGTCTGCGTAAATCTCCTCGTTCCGGTGCTGGCCATGTGAGTGGAATTTGAGTAGGGTTACTTGTCTGACCGTTTTTATCTTAGGCGATCAGCTTCTTTAACGCTCACCGACAATCGATCCTCCTCTTGCTGCGCGAGAATCAACAAATCGTGACCCTCACCGGCGTCGAAGAATGCCGCTTGATCATCTCGATTCTCGCATTAGTGATCCATAAGGTCCCGGCTGCTGATTTGGTCTGTCCTATCCTTCATATTGGATGAGCACTTTGTTGACATGTATTCCCAGCGCTCTCCTTCCGGGTTTGGAGCCTTTCACCTCGCCGTCCTTTCCGTTGCCGCTCGATTTTTCGATCGTGAAGCTTGGACAGACAATCTCCTCAATCAGGAAGAGGCTGTCGTATGTAAGTTAATGCGAGAGCTTCAAGATCCGCCGTTGACGAGACAATAGCGGAGCCGAAGGTTCTCGGATTGAGTCAAGTAATTATGAGCTATCTGTGCGCGACGACCGCGGGTCTCAAGGCCGGGTCAGGGTATCCCGTCTTTGTGGCGGGTGTACAGAGAAGTAATGGCGGAGCAACGAAATACATCCGTGAGCACGACATCTTCTGATCGGACGCTGTTCTGAGGTCAATCAGCTTCCGCGCCGTCTATCCAGATGGCAGCAGACCTCTTGTCAGACTTGACAGAGCGCGTGCAGGAAACGTCGGCACAGTATGAGACACTGTTCGATCGATTACACGATGGAGGGGAACTGGACGAAGCGGATTTGCAGGTGAGCTGGCCAGTTGCGTCGCGTTGTGGACGGCTGAAAGAGGGAAATGGCAGAAACTCTCAGTGGAGGTTGCGGACGGACCGATCTCGATTGAGCTGGTGGCTCGTGCCTTTACGTCACAAAGTCTACTCGACTTCATTGAGTCTTCATATGCGCCGGATGGTTTGTTCTAACGTCTTGGCCGGTAGACATGATTGAATCTCTGCTTCTCCTTGTGAGCCGGTCGATGGAGGCTGATCTGTGACTGAATCGTTTGCTGATGTCCTCAGATCTGGCGACATCTACTGTTCTACGCGAACGATGCGAGGGGAGCTCTCGACCCCGTAAAGCCTGACAACCTATCTGTTTCCCTTGGCGCCTTTTCCTCGTCCCAACTTGATGGGTCAAGATCCGGTACAGGAACCCAGGCGCTCGAGCGGATAGCGAGAAGTTTAAGAGGGATTCTTGAAAGGCTAGAAGAGACAGACATGGTAAATTTTACTCCATGGCGATACTCAGGGCATCGCGATATGTGATATAACGCTGAAGATGGTAGCATCTGGATCTGAGACGGAAAGGGCTCAATGGCGAGAAGGGCGACGCATATCATCGGATGCTGATCAGGAGATTAAAAGAGTTGACGGGGAGCCTGGGGGCGAGCATGGACGAGGACTGAAAGGGTCTACTTATTGCATGATGATGATGTAATCAAATCAAGTAGAAACGCCGCGCGAGCGTATGACTACTCGAGCATGGAGAACCGCAGCGGCTCATAAGCTATATTTCTCGGCTGTCCGCCATTTGTAGATCCCCCCTTCTAGGTCACGAGGTCAGCTCGCCGGAACTCGGGGTGTGGTTCCGGGCCGAAATACGTCGTCACCGCGTTGAACCGGGCAAGAACGAACAGCCAGGGTCGTTTTCACGCCCCTTAGATTATTTCCCTTCGATTCCCTTTTTCCCTGATCGTAGTTGCTCCCACATTTCAAAGTAGGCGAAAAATATACGTTTGATCCCTATCAGGATCCTTCCATCTAGGAATTTGAGGGTCGTTCAGTTGGATCCCTTGATTTGGGTCCACTCTATCCAAGCTCGCGTTTTTTGGGTGCTGTGTGCTCAACGTCGGCGGTGTGGGCCAGCGTCGGTCGGCCGGGTTTTTGGGACTTCTGGCATCGATCGCGTCGACGAGGAGGTACCGGTGGAAGGGTAAACTTCGGTCGAGCTTGGGTGTACGAGCGAGGCAGGTGAAAAGGTGAGTGCTCGTCTTTTGGCGGTTCCGTTGTCCGCCTTTCGCGACACTGAGGAGATGGCGCAGAGGTTATGTCGGCGGTGTGCGATGTCTGCCTCGGCAGCAGCATGTGGAGCGCCGGCACTTGTTTGGTTTATTCCCATCTCGATGATTACTATAAAACCTTCTTTTGCTATCCCCTTCTGAGACTTCTCCCCCACATCATTCCTTCTTCTACCTGCGGGTCATTGTCCAGGGCCGGACCTGAACTGCACAGACGATCCCTGCCCTCTCTACCTTGTACCTTCTTTTGGCGCATCACTGCATTTGTACCACTAGCCAGGTTCCTCTTCTCTACACCCTTACACACAACCATGCTGGCATTGAGCTGACTGACCTGTTGTCTCCATCGCCCTCCTTGCCTCCCTTTCATGCCTCGTCCTCTACACGCCTACGTTTACGCCTCATCACGCAAAAACATCCGATCATACACCACCATCAAACTTATCGGCGGAAATTTCTACACGTCACACTTATCACTGCGGTTCAGACTGCTGTCTTTAGAGCAAAATATCACCTCGACCCGCTTGCGAGGAGGATAGAACCAGCTGCAAGCGCTTTCGAGGAAGAAGCCGTCACGGAGCCGCCTGTTAGACTTTTCTATAGCTCCATCTCACTTTTCGTGAGCTTTGTCTTTCTTTCTCATCCTTCCCAGTGATGACTGACTGCGCCACTCTTTCCTTTTCCATCCAGTTTTCTGTTCTGTTTCGCCCATGATGTCAACTCAGACATCCCCACAACAACCAACGCATCTCCCAGCGTCCTATACCCAGCAGACCACACCCATCATCTCCACACCTTCGTCCCACCTGACAAGCTCCACATCCACCACCTTTCCGGATTCCGCTCAGTCCTACTCGAGCGATGCGGTTAAGACGGAGGGCTCATCGGGTCAATCGCCGGATGCTCCGACGAACGGTAGCAAGGGCAAGAACGGGGCGACTGGTCCTGCAGACGGAAAGGCAAAGCCTCATGTCTGCCAGATATGTCAGCGGGGCTTCACAACGGGAGGGCATCTGCAGCGGCATCAGAGGATACATACGGGAGTGAAGGCGTTCAAATGCCCCTTCCCTGGGTGTGAGACTCGGACGAGCAGGCAGGATAATTTGCAGCAGCAGTGAGCTGACTCACCCGCTTTGATTGATTTGACTGACTTTTCTAGCTATCGAACCCATCTATCACCTACTCTAAGGCGAGGATCTGGTTCTGCCGCACGAGCAGCCGTGGCCGCAGCGATGGAAGCTGCGGGTCTCAAATCTACGTCTTCACGAGGTCCACGGAAATCGAAAGGCTCAAATGGCGGTACCCCTTCATCCAGTACATCCGCCAATACTGGTCACATGCCATCTCCCTATCAGACACCCTCCAATCAAGGAGGTCCGGGAGCTTACGGTCAATACATGTATGATTCGAACCAATACGGTGGATACCCGACGCATGTTCTTCCACCTCCAGGCATGGCCATGGCTCAAAATCAATCGGCCAACTCTTCTCGTGTTCCTTCGCCAGTCAACGGTCATTCGTCCGCTCACTCGAGCATCGGCTCCATGCCGGCCGCGCATCATCAACAACCTTACTTCTCGCAACCGTTCTCTCAGCCCTATCCGTACCCCGGACACATGCAACAACAGCCCTATCGCTATGGTGGGCCTTCCGGTATGCCTGCAGCTTACGGTGCGGCTCCTCATCCACACCACGGGCTTTACTCGCCGGGTATCGCTCCAGATCACGGCCAACAGCACATGTACAGCCCGATGCAGGCAGGGTTCCCGACTCATTCGCGCGAAAGCTCGTATGGTGTTATCACTCCGGGGTATGGCGGCAACCCCTTGGCCAATGGCTATCCACCCCGAACACAGACGTCTACCCCACTCAGCCAGGGCAACGAGGACTCTCGTTTCGGAAGTGGCGGCGATGAGCGATTCTATGGTCGCCGCCCGCCATCCCCGGGTAGAAGAAGGACTCCCCCTCCAGACATGCTCGCTCAGGTTGTAGTCGACCCATCCAATATGTCGGCCGGGCGAGTACCTATGCACCAGGGGATGCATCCGTCATACGGCTACCAGCCACACCATATGGCGTACGCATATGGTGGACCGCCCAGTCATCCGTCGATGGGAGTTCCACATGGACGGGATCAGGCGATGGGGCAGAGGACGAGCATCTCGAGCTTGTCAGAGGACGGGTCGGGCAATGGAGGGTCTGACGGATCGGCGACGAAGGGTGAGTTTGCTCCAGAACCGAGTATGGTTTAATTCGCTGATGTTTGGAGTTCAGCCATGCAACAGGGATGAAAAGTTCTGAAAACATTAGATGCCTAGATTGCCCGGTCACCCACGAAGCCTCCGAGATTCCCGCATTGATTCACAAGCGGCACGAAAAGCATGGAAGGGTACTGGTATGGAAGCAGAAGGAGGAGGAAGAGTAGGTGGAGGAAGGGTGTTTTCTCTGAAATTGAAGAAATCTGTAGCAAAGGATCTACCTTTCTTGGCATTTTCGACCATGTTGTCTACCCGAAATGGAGGGGCCGGTGGGCATCATGCGGAAACGTACAGAAAAAGCTCGACATGAGCATGAATCGATAGACATGAACTTCTCATGGCCAAGCCCCGTCCCCACCACTCGATCTCCAAACGTCTTCTCCGGCGAGTCGCTCGGTCCGAGAGAGCATGGCCACGTTCATCCGCCATCTAGGGTTCGATTTGAGGCCCTCCATGATTGTCCTGATCCTTTCTTTATCCAGATCTGGCGATGAGCGAGTGGCATGGTGAAGAGCGAGCAGGACCTGTCCGAGCACGTCGGGCTCGAGGACCGGGGTGAGTAGACGTGGGACGGTTTCTGGGGGTAAGGAGGAAAGTAGAGACCATGCTTCGGCTGGAGAGAGAGGGGAGAGTCGTCGGAGGAAGAGGAGAGGTGCACCTGGGGAATCGGGATTGGGTGGATCGAGATTGGGACGAGCCGCGGAAGTTTCCGCATCACTATTCCGGTCGAATGGAGGCGATGGAGGGGGAGGTCGTGATTGTGATGGTAACTTTGCAGATAACTGGCCTGGGTGGTTGATGGGTCCTGTGGAGCCGGAAGGAGAGGAAGTGGTGCCGTTCGAGACCGGACTCACAAACGTCTTCTTTGCATCGCGAGATTTGCGCAGGGCTGCGAAGGACGACGACGAGCTTGCCGCAGATGAAGATCCCACGACGGATGCTGGCAGATCCGGTGTAGAAGATAAACCGGACAAAGGTGGTTCGGGCGGTAGCTCTTCGATACTGGCGCTCGCCCTCGGTGGTGATATCGGTCTTCTCGGTGCTGCCTTCTCTCCTATAAGAACAAGCAAATCTGATTGTTCAGCCTCACATTGACCTCCTGCTTCCACTTCAGTCCTCTCAGCTCCTCCACCTCGATACTGGCAGCCTCATTCTCCGGTTCCAGCTTCAACACCTCTTCCACGTCTGGACTTGGTTAATTTCATCTTGACGATAGTTTTGGGGTCTGACAAACCTCGTAAGGCAACATCCAGCCGGCCTAACCATTTCGATGCCAGAGACCGGCGATATAGAGCTTTCACATTGCTTGGAGAAATCTCGAGTGCTGTGGTACAGTCTCGCTCAGCATCTTGATACCTGTCTCCAATCAGCGAGACTATCTTGGATGACAAGCCACAGAAGCTGAACCCAACTTGTCGAGCTTGAGGTACGCTGCGGCCCTATTGCAATATGCGGTCGGGTCTCTCGGGTTGTGGATGAGCGCAGTTGTATAATGACCTTGCTTGAGGTTAGATAAACCTGAGAAAAGACTGAGGAGAACAAAGAGACGAAGAGTACGCACCGATGGCTTCGACCCATTTGCCTTTGCGGAAGGAAGCGTTGCCCTGATATCGATCAGCTCATCCAAAGCGGAAGGTCGACTTACATTCACTCGAGCTAGACCAGATCTGGCTGAATCCACCTTGATAGACATGCTCAGGTCATAGTACCTCGCGCTCAAAACCTGAGATGCAGTCTGCTGTCAGAGGTGCAGGCCTGCGCCGCCCTCCACCTCCTACCTCACGGGAGTTTTCGGGTCATCAACATGCATGACATCGCCACTATAATCTACACTCAATCGCCCAGATGGATAACACACAATGTACAAGTCCAAGTGTGGCCAGAGTGACGCGGTCATATGATATAGTGATATGAAGACATCTCCCCACTCCCGCTGTCCACCTCATCCCATGGATCAGTAGGCCATACGCTAATAGGTCGAGGTGGTCCGCCGAAATCGATAGGATTGTCTCCTGCATCGCGATCCGCCATGACGTCCGCCATGACGTGACGAGGCATATCCTGTGGAACGGGCAGGTGAGAGTCGGAGCCGAATAGACCGCTACCACCAGTAGCTGCTGTGATCGCGGAAGATGGGAGTGCGGGTGACCAAGGCTCGAACACAAGGCCGTCCGTTCGGGTATCGCGTTGTCGAGCTTCACGACGCCGTCGAAGCTCGTCATACCGGTCCATGTTGCGTCGGCTCGCTCGATCCCGCTCCTCCAAATCCAAACCGTATCGACGCCGGGTAGACGCTCGCTCTTCCTCATCGCCATTCTCCTCCCTCGCTCGCCTCCTTTGTGGCCTTTCATCTGCTAGATCCGCAAGTCCACCCCACAATGTATTCAGGTACCCACGTTCCGGCTCTGCAACACCACCTTCGGAGCGTGCCTGATACTGTCCATACTCCTCAAGCCAGGCGCGACTGGGCGAATGAGGTGGGCTGACATGTGCGAACCGTGGTTCGCCGAGCATCGGGGCCGAACGGCCAAGACTGACGGTGCGCATACGACTAGGCGAGTGAGAAGGGCTGGCGCTACGTCGGTGGATACGCCGGGGAGTAGGTGATTGGGGTAGACTGGAGCTGCCAGGAGCTGGGATATCGTTCAGCCCGATAGGGTCAGGGGAGGAAGTATCGTATGGAGGGGTTGAGATGGTGGTCGTGAAAGTGGGGAGTGGAGGAGAGAGGATCCGTCTTCGTCGCGCAGGCCGCGGGAGAATATCTTCGCGCTCGACACCCTCATCACGGAAGGTGCTAACTTGGGAAGGAGAGCGGGAAAGACGTGGCGGGGGAAGGTGGACGCCGGCGGACCGGGTGATCCTGAGTCCTGATCGCCGTATCGGAGGGGGAGTCGTGCCGGACGATCTGGAGGAAATGAACATCGAGTGCTGGGCCGAGTCAGGAGAATTCCGAGCGGTCAGAGAAGAAGGGCGCACTTGGACGAGACTCTGAAAGCAAGCTTGTGATGCTGAATCTTCCGGATTGAGCGCTTTGATGAACGAGCGATATCGTCGATCTCGTGCTCCATCATTGCGAGTTTCTGAATCACAGGTCTCACTGAAGTGATTGTTTTAGCTGAATCTCGGCAATAACTAGATTCCAAGACTAGACGCACAAGAGCTGCTTGATTTTGGTGAGCATCACCCGGTCATACTCGGAAAGCGCCCAACGGCCCATCATGAGCAAAAGACTGCCGCCGCTGCGGTGGTGGGATGGTGTTGCTCAGGGAGGCCAAAACAGGCGTTAAATCTTATTGACAGATGTATGAAATGTGAGACAGTGTCAAAATGCGACCTTCCTTTGCTCCTCCCCTTTCTGTGCAATCGGTCGCGTGTTTCGACAAGTTGAAGTGGCAAAATCAGGTTTCCCTTTTCTCCGTTTAATCCAAAAGTCACGGGAATTTCCAAAAGCGCCACAAGCGAAGTGTAAACAATTGCCACCATCTGTACAGCGGAGTCACACTGCGCGTCAAAGGTTGTTTGTCTTCTTTCCTCCATTCCATCTTTCTCGATTTCTTACCTTTCACTTCGAGCTCGTAATTATTTTAGAATATCGAGATGTCATCCAAGACTACGGGAGGGAAGGGTGGAAAGGCAAAGACGTCATCAGAGGCGAAGGTGTTGACGACGCGATCATCCAAGGCGGGATTGCAGGTGAGTAATGTTCATTCCCTACATTCCGCCGGACTGATGGATCCTTGCTTTTCATCAGTTCCCTGTCGGTCGTATTCACAGGTGAGATGATGTTCATTGCGGTATGATGCACGCATCGACGAAGAAGCCATCCGTGCCGGTCATCTTGCCTATGGACAGTCTAATTCGTATACTCCAGATTCCTTCGGAGCAAGAATGCAAACAACGTTCGGGTCGGTGCCAAGGCGGCTGTCTATGTCGCTGCTATCATGGAGTACCTGACCGCCGAAGTGCTCGAGCTCGCTGGTCAGTCCGCCTTGTCCCCTCACCGTCTCAAGGAGACGGCATTCCTGCTGCTTCCCGGTTGATATACAATGAGACGCGCTGATACAAGTTTTCACTCCTTACAGGTAACGCCGCAAAGGACCTTCGTGTCAAGCGAATCACTCCACGACATCTGCAACTCGCCATCCGAGGCGACGAGGAGCTCGACCTGCTCATCCGCGCGACCATTGCTGGCGGTGGTGTACTGCCTCATATCCACAAGGTGAGTCACCTTATCATTGAGTCCCTCTTCGTCGCAAAGAGCTAGATGACTAATGACTGCCAGTCCCTGGTCGGCAAACCCGGTGCCCCAGCAATGATTAAGACCGGAGGTAAAGCCTAAACTATCTAATTCTGTACCCCTTGTCTCTTGAAACCCCGTCGAGACCCCTTGGTAATTCGGAGAGGACCTGTTCTTTTGTCGTTTAGTAGTCATCCTTCGATTCGCTCGCTACATTGGCTGTAGATTTGAGGGCTGGTAGTATTGTAAGAATGCATACTCGAAATCTAGCGCTCTAGGTCGTCTACTCGTCTTGCTAAGTCGCGGAGGCGTTTCCAGGCATGGTCGCCGTTCCATATCTCTCTAGTCGGTGTGGACTGCAGCTTGGGCAGACCACGCTGCTCGATGGCGAAGGAAGCCGAGGCGGATGCGAAGATCGATGCTGAAAACCACGTCAGGACCGCGGGGATACGTAAAGAAGTGTCACCGACCTATTCGGAAGTCCCCTTCGGAAAGCAATAATCCCGCGCACAGCCCTCCAAGAAAGGCATTCCCACCACCAGTGGGATCGACGACTCGCTCCTGCTCCTCTTTCCTCCAGTAGGCCGGGACCCATCCCTCCCATTGTTCAGATAGGGTGTACGAGCCCATCTCGCCTGCCCTGACGATGACCGTAGGTGCAGATTTACCAGTCTCGAGTACGAGCTGATGAAATACCTCCGCAGCGCGTACAACGTCAGATCGGCTGGGCGGATCTGTTGCCGGTATCGAAAGTATGGATTGCATTTCCAGGAGATTGGGGCTGAAGACGGCGAAGGAAGGGGCGACGGTAATGATTTCGTCCAGCTCCTCCGGCACGCAGCTTCGCTGGTCTCTTAAGCGATCGATACCGCATGAAGATATGACTTACTCCGAGTGGTTCCCATATCATTTTACCTTTCCAACCCTTTCCTAACCCACTTTCCAGCCCATCCCGCCGGATCAGCTCCATCTCATCCGCCACACACTTCGCTCGGGACGTGACGCAGACGACATGTACCCATTCAGGCAGATGTGGAGCTGCGAAAGGAGAAGGCGGTAGTAGGAGGTCATGCGGGAGGAGGTGGAGTTGAGGCGAGAGGTATCGAAACGACTGATGACCTTCCCTTCAATCCATCAGGTGTGAATTTGGCCTACAGGGATGCAGCGTACCCGATTGAATGTCCCGAATAGATATTGAGTGCCCGTGTGGTCTTTCCCTTACGGTGTCGAAACCAGACCATCTCCTTTCCGAGCGACTCAAGCTCATCCGTGAATTGAGGCGGAAAGTCCTCGCCGCGGTCGACAAGCAGACAGCAATGTGACGCGGGAAGAAAATGTCGTGCCGCCGTCATGGCTAGTAATGTCAATGCTGCTTACGACTAGTGAAGACTTGACGAACCAAAGATTCCGCCGCCTCCTATCTAGTCCGATTTGGTTCAGCTTGCGAGTCCATCTGAAGCCAAAACGCGCACCGCTTCGCCATCGATAGGAATAGGCTCGCCCTCATTGTCACGCACTTCGAAGTGGTCGATGATGAACATGCCTGAGCTGAGATCAGGGAAAGTGTCGAAGACCACTGCTTATTTAGTTTCATGCGCTCCCATCGCTCGTCCCTCCAGACGGCGTCCGCCTTTGTTCTCGGTAATCAGATGGGTTTCTCACCTAGCGAAGCGACTCTTCCCCTTGACTTGAAGAAGTCCACCGAGGGCTTCTGGAAATCATTCATCTCGGGTCTACACTCGCGGCAAATAGAAGTTTGACCTAGTGCTGAAGCGACCGACGAGATATTTCACGACATGGCAGCGGACGTTATCGTTGGATGGTTCAATAGCAGACGGAAGCAAATCCATACCCATTCCGGCTATCAACCCATTGCCACACGTCCCATTCGTCACTTTTCTTCAAATTCAAACCATCCTTACATAGCAACTCGCCATGCCAACCGATAAAGGTAAGGGTAAAAGGAAAGCAGTCCATCCATCAGAGAGATCACCACTCCTCGCCACCTCGAGTCGCTCGATTGCCACCGACCAGCATGAAGATGAACCTAGACGGTCCTCTCACTCCTCACGACGAGCCCGATCTATCATCCTCACGATTCTCATCGTCCTCGCCTCTCTCCTCATCTCCGCCCTACTTTTCCTTGCGCTTCTCGCTTATTCCTTCCGACCGAGTCCTTCCGAACTTTCAGCGTTACCAAAGACCTCGTTCAAGTATACACCGCCAGAAAAGGTGAAGGTCCTCAATGTTACCGAGGACGGCGTGCTGGTGAACGTTACAGTACGATGTGGGATCAATGCGGACCGAGCCTTTGGGATAGAGCGATACGACAATGACGATGAGAAGGCTGCTGCAAGCGAACGAGGGGCAAGAGGGATGGGTGCAGAGTGGTGGGAAGACCTTCGGAGATGGACAGCTCGCAAAGCACTAGCTCAGCTGCCGAGTCGGGCTGTAGCGGTGCATGTCCCCGAGCAGATTCTTATCCTCCCCCATCACATCACTTCTCCACCTCTCCTGACTGTTTCCATCCCATCCACCCTGCTCGTCCCACTCATTTCCGATGTCTCGCTCTCGACTTTACCAGACTCAACCGACTGGCTTCAGCCGATATCCTTCACGGCGATTGCCAAGCCCTTGGCTTCGACAGGCCAGCTCTGGGAGTTCGCTCAGCGAGTTTGGGCAGAGGGGCAGGCCAGGGTGGTCATCGAAATCAGCAAGGTGGAGGTCGAGTTGCCCGCCGCCGGTGCGTGGTGGGGGAAGTATGCTAGGCGTGAGAAGGAGGATTTGGCGATGGACATTCAGATGCCCGGTGAGTTGACATGTTTGGCTATTCTTATACCTCGTTCCCTCCCTCAGTCCCAAGCCCCTTCATCTTCCTGTCGCTTTGAGCAGCTCCTTATGCCAGTCCCAATTATCCCTTCTTGCGGCATGAGTGGACGGCGAGAGAAATATTGTTGACTCGTACGCCGCCCACAGTCCCGCGCCTGCCCGGTCTCCCATCCCCTGGTCGACCACTTAACCTTTCCGCCCTAGTCAATCTCCGCGAGTACTCTTTCCGAACCGCCACCTCTCCCAGATCTCTCGTCATCTCTGCCCGAGCAACCCTTCCCAACTTCCTACCAGAATTTAATACGACTCTGCCCTTCGTAATGCCATTCGCCATCTCACTCCCGCCGGATGACAAGATGGCAGAGGTCATTACTGAGCCAATCGACTTCGGAGGCTCCGCAGATAAGATCGAGCTCAGAATGACCGGTGAGGTGACAGCGAATCTGAACGACACAGATACGGTCAATTCCACTTCGTCCTTGTCGAAGTTCCTCCAGAACTACCTGCATGGGCGGGATAGTCCCATCGTCGTACGAGGTCTCTCCGTCCTTCCTTCATTAGCACCACAATCCGCATCACCCCCGCCGACTTGGCTTCTCTGTACACTTCCCTCGCTCTCACTCCCCCTCACCTTCCCGGGTCCCCGGCCACCACCGAAGATCATACAATCTGTGACGATTGAACGGATGCGCCTATCCGAAGCCAGGGGCAAGATGCGAGCATCCGGCACCGTAGTGGCTGAAGTCGAGCTTCCAGCGGGGATGGAGGGTGTCGACCTGGACGTCGTGGCGGTTATGCCGGATGTGTTGGTTTTCGATGGACCGGCCCCTGATCTCGACGATGACGAAGAGGAAATACCCGCCAAAGCGTTCGGAAGGATCCATCCGACCGAGTTCTTACCGTCGACCACTTCGCCAAGCGGTAATCCACTACACCCACATCGACTCATCGTCCGTGCACCGCTCAGCAACGTACCCCTCGACGTGCTTCCTGGACGAGACGGCGTGCTTTCGGACTTCGTTAGCAAGGTGGTGTTCAAAGGTGGAGCGCAAGCTGGGATCAAGGGGACTGCAAGTGTAAGGCTGCAGGTGGTGGGCGTGGATGGGAGGGTCAGGCTGGATGACCTGCCGGTACGAGGTGAATTCTGGGTTGGCCGGGAGAGACTCCTTGATCTCAAGCCGGAAAGCGATTAGGTTGTAACTCTTGCTGTTTCATCTTCATGTTTTCTATGATATGCAGGGCATTCATCATCTTCCTCTGACCCTCGTCATCTCCCGTCTTAACCATTCAGCTGTATCGCTACTGAGGTTCCACTGCGCGTCGAGCGGCTTCAGCACCATACCGTATTCTCCGGAATGCGAGAGCGCTAAAGCCGCCAGGGCTAAGTACGAATGGTACGGATCAGGATAGTCTTCAGGCTCCTTGCCGAATCCGCCCATCGGGAACTGCGCAGATAGCAGAAAGGCGCGATCCGCTTCCTTGTTGATCAAGTCGACCTGGCCAAGAATCTACGATGGAATGTCAAATCTGCGGGATTGAAAAATAAGGAGGACGTACGGATATGGCAGCACCGCACCAGAAAGAGTAGCATACATCGTCGAGTTTGCCGGGCCGGCCTTGAAAGCCGCCGACTTGACGCTGCAGGAGCCAGCGGAGGGTCGATGCGGTCTGCTCTGGGGAGAGTAGGGAAGGAGATGACGTGGCATTGGCCGATTTGAAGAGGGCAAGCGAGGCGAGTGCGCAGTACGTGGTTCCGCCTATCGCGGTATTCAGCCTCGTCGTGCTGAGCGGAAACGGAACTGGAGCTGACCCTGCGCCTCAGTGATCCCGGGTCGAGAAGCATAACCGCCTTCCCAGGTCCAGGTCCAAGCTCAGCTTGATGCCCACGGCTGTCCGAGCGGGCGACGTACCCTACATCTCTCTAACATCTTTTGAGCCCGATTCACGTCCACGCCCGCCCCGTCACCAATGATGCAGAACACCACGCTCGCGCAATAAGTCATCCGGAGATCGCTCTGAAAGTCACCTCCATATGCGGGATCTGTTGGCACGGGGGAGAAGCTAGTGCGGGGTAAGCTTGCAACTTTGAACTGTGCAGCGGTAGACCAACGAGCCATCTGGAGACTGGCAAGACTGCAGGAAGCCGGCGAGACCGGGGATATTCAGCCTGTCGAAGGGTGCACGGAGGATGGCAAGGGTGAGGAGCGCGGTGTAGGTGGATGGGAGGTGTGCCGGGGACGTCTTGGGGTTCTTCTGATTATCAGCAAGAACCGAACAGTATGATAAGAATATTTACGTCGGTGGCCATGAATGTCGAGCCTCGGAACCCGCCGGTAGCTGCTCAGCACCTGCATCAGCCTGGAGCCTCCGCTCGATTGCTGCTAGCTTCACGCGACTGTAATCGCCATATCCATTCGACCCATCCGGCTCGCTCTTCGGGTGTCGTCTCGTCCTCTAACGTACCGAGAAGGTCGAGACCGGAAATGCAGAAGAAAGCAATCGTGATTCTACACGTCAAAGGTTCAGCCGAGACGTCTCCTCTGTGAGGAATGATTCCATTGCCAACCTATTCGAGTCATGATCCTGAGCCGAGGTGGGCAAGGCTCGCAAGCATCTCAAAAAGTATTTGACATGAAGCATTACGCTTTGAATGTGCTTTGCGTTTGGGACATTCGACATCCAGGCAGCAGTGGTAGGACCATACTTCGATACCAAAAGATACAAGGTTTCCCCCCCCTCCCGCGGAAATTTGTCAAGATTCGAGCATCTGCAGTGAAGATGTTAGACGTTCATACACGTATGATCTATGGATGGATGGATGGATGGCCGAGGTGGTGGGGGAAGCTGCCAACTAGGCCTGCTAGCTGGTTGAATAGGCGAGTGAGGTCGTACGCCTTCGATAGAAACAGCTTAAGCTCAGGCACCGGTTCCTGCTGGCGGATCCGGATTGTTTTCGCCTCTCTCAAGTGGTTTCTGCACCCCATGACGCCGCAGACACCGATCAAGGTGCACTCGCGAAAGTCGTCGACATTCTCGACTCCGGGAACCCCTGCGACACCACTTTCAGGTTACGTTTTGGCCCAAGAGGAGACCCCAACGCGCGGATCAGAACGTGGACCTGAATCTGAAACAGCGCAGGAATTCTCACTCCGTCCTCATGAGGAACCGATCGCGTCCTCAAGTGGTTCCGGTTCTGGATCCGGCTCATTCAATGGCGACTCGATGCTTGAGGTGTTAGAAGATGATGAAGGGGAAGAACGGGAAGAAGAGGAAGAAGGAAGGGATGAGGCGATGACCTTCTCGGATGGAGAAGGAGATGAGGAAGAGGGTTTTGACGCGGGGGAGCCTTTAGTCTCGCGGAGTCGGCAGAGACGGAGAAGGCGTTGGGAAGAAGAAGAGGAGAAGAATGAAAGATCGCTCATCGAGGTGAGTAGCTTGGTCTATGACATTGCTGACCGGTAGCTCGTACCGCCCTTAATCCTCGCTCATCCACTGCCGCTTCTCCCGCTCCTCGCAGTCTTGCCATACAACTTCCTACCCGCAGGTGTTGTATTCTTCATCCCATTCCTTTGCGTCATCGCCATTCTCTCGTCTTGCGCTCATATCGTCATCGTCTACCTGGCGTGGTAAATTGAATCTCCGTTGCAAGGTCCGCCACTGAACGCGAGCAGGTATCTGAAAGTGCCGACCTTTGAGCGCGTCTTCGCATCTGTCACCGGGAAACATGGGCAATACGGCCTTTGGGGCGGACGAGCTGCCGTCATTGCCTCAACCGTGGGACTACTCGTGAGCTGGATCGGAAGTGAGTGGTTTCCGATCATCGCAGTCTAAACTGATCGATTGGTAGCGTTACATCCACTTCTCGAGCCGGTCGTCGAGACTTACCTGCCAAGGAATGGCTTCTTCTCCTCTCGGATCCTCTGGACCATCTTTCCCTCCGCTACCGTAAATCAAGACGTCCGCACAACATATGTAGGAGCTTATATCACGATCAGCTGTTCCCCTCATTATTGCCTTCTCGGATGACCCGCTCGCTGAGACGCGCCCCCATCTTCCTAGCTCTTCTACTGCCTGTCGTCGCATTCCTTGTGATCGGGCGAACGGTAGAGATTAAGAAAGGCTTAGGAGAAGGCAGACCGCCCTTGAGAGCAGAGCAAGACGTCGTCAGCGCGACTATAGATCTGCTCGGCCCTCCTCGCAAGAGGCGTTTCGGGCTTGCGGGGGGTAGCTCAGCTGGAGCTGGTTTGAGTGTGTCATGAGCTGCGGAGTTGATCCCGCTGACGCCCAGCAGCCACTCTCACAATCTTCCTCTCACCTCATCTCAACACTCTACCCATCCACTCCTCCCTAGCTCGAAACAAGCGCTCCTCCTTCCCCATCCCATGCCTCGCCACATCCACCATAATTCTTGTCCTCTCGCTGCCTCTTGCTCTTGTTCCATACTACTTGCTTCCATCCCTACCCGACCCGTTGCAGACAGCGACACCGATGACACCCTCAGGCGTCTTCGCCCGCTTGCCAGCAGACGACGCTTGGGTCGATGTCGCTCGAATACTCATGTGTGCAGTCGTTTTGGGAAGCAGCAACATGTGGATCCTCCGCGCCCGAGATACGGTGCTGCGAGCGATGGGCGTGGAGCGAGGCGAGAGGCAAAAAGCCGGGAAGTGGGTGGGCTTGGGGCTCTGGTCGATTGTTGTGCTACTCGCTTGTGTTGGCGGGTGGGTGGCTGAAAAGGTGGAGCTATTGGGCGTCATGGCGACTCTCGTCGTGGGCTGGTTTCTTCCTTGTAAGTCCGGCGTTCTCCCTCGATAATTAGTAACGTCATTTTCAGCATTGTTTTTCATCATCACCTTCCACGTCCGCTCCCCGCTCGCTATCGTCTTCCCATCTACCGCCTCGAACTCTGATGCCAACGGAGATCAACCCCCGCCAGCTCCTGCCAACTCCCTCCGACAAGCAAGCAGTCATGCTGATAGCTTGAACGATCCTTCCACCGACGCCCTGCTGGCAAGGAAAGAGCGGCAACTCCAGAAACGGCGATTAGGAAGAAGGCTATGGCAGGATCTGATCGTTTACGTGGGAATATTACCGGTCGGTTGCGTGACCCTTGCGTGGACACTGGGCGCTTTAGTCGGGATATGGTAGATCCTTGAAGGGGTTGAAGGCTATTTTAGGCAAGCATGCGGTGACTACAAGGGCCAGCTTGATACGAATGCGCCGCGAGCTTTCACACGGATAACATGCTGGGGATCGCTGTGCAGGGTATAGACTTCCGTTCAGCCTGGAAGAGCCACCTAAACCTCGCCGCCGACCCAAGACCAAACCAGGAAACCGAAACCCCACGGCCCGACCGCAGCCAGTCTCCACCCTACCCTCTTAGCTATCCGCATCATCCTCATGTCTTTCATCAAAGCACTCTCGATAGGCTTGGTCGCTGAGGGTGGAGGCTCGTCGGGGTGAAGGAACGGATGAAGACCTTGGGTGCGATATGCGTGGACTATGGGGTTAGGATGCCGTGTCATGACATCCGCAGCTCGAGCCTGCAGCATGATCCTCTGGCAAGCTCTGAACGGTCGGCCTGCCGCTTCTGCTGCCAGTGACGCAGCTATACCACCAGTGACGATAGTCGTAGCTTGCGCGATCCTTGCGCCTGTAGGCGTTGCTGTGGTTTCCACTCGTCTCGTGTCAGGGAGATCTAGCACGAGGATGTTGTTCCAGTCCGATTGAGTGTCTCCTCCAGAGAGAGCCTTGACGCGAAGTCCGACGCGGCGAGACATATCAAACGCGGCGAAGAAGACGCTGTAGCTCAGCCTAAAAGTCAATGTCAGATACGAAGCATAGGTCGGCGGATGCCGCTTACGCATCTCGTCCCACGGACCATCTCCAGCCGGTCCACCACGAGGGACTCTTCCGCCAAGCATCCGACGATAGGAAGTTGGTGAGCGCTTGCCAGGGGGAGGATGGTATGTTTTGGCTAGACATGGTTGGAAGATTCGGTATGGGCAGGTGTAGGCACCGGATCAGAAAGGACGAGACCGAGGTCGCGGATTGGTGGAATAGGCTGAATGCGATAGATAAGCAGATTGGAGTAGATACAGACGGCCGAGCTTACCGGACGACATTCTCGATTGGCGTGAAAGCTACACCTTGTACGAGTCCCGCTCCCGCACCGGCAATGGAAGACAGCAAAGTCGGATGTCGGGTTACGATCGAAGGCCCCTGGATCAACGTCTGCAGATTGATAGGATCTTGCTCCAGCTCCATTTTCTGTGATTGCGCTGACAGATCGTCAAAGCTGGTCGCCACTTTCTTCGAGCGATCATTCAGTGCCTCGTGAGGTGAGTGGTGATGTCGCTGAAAGAACGGCAGTCGAGCAAGACCAAGGGCGAAAAGGGAGTGCGAGGTGAACAGGAGGAAGCCGAGGGTCGCATTGACGAGAAGTGGTGGGAAAATGGTGAGAGTCAAGGCCAAAGCCTAAATAGGTAGATAAGTCAGCGAACCCCTTCTTACTGAAGTCCCCCGTTACCCCGCTCTTGCTTCTTGACAGGGTTCTGATGAATGATGGCGAGAGGTTTTGGTCAGCCGATATCGCCAGGTGTCGAAGACCGGCCCATGTATCCACTGAAGTCCAAGAGAGCTGTCAATATAGCGGTGCTTGACGAGAGCATCAACTTCGCACCTCGACTTGGCCGGAAAAGCTTGGAGGGACGGCGGAACATGAAACCTGAAGAAACGGGGTTCAATCTCCTTTTCAACATCTTGACAGGGGCTCCTTTGAGCTGCTGACCCACCCAAGAAAAGAAACAACGATCTCGCAAACGCGGCTGAGGCCGAGGTAGTCGTGGTCGATAAGGGCAGACCAGCCGTCGAATCTGAACGGAGGTCGTTACCGACCTTGGTGAGATTTTTCTCTTGATCATTCAGCCGAGGATTGTGATGAGATTTTACTATATACTTTGACCATGCCAAATCAGTGGTCATCTCCGTCTGAGCATGATGTTGGGAATATGTTGGCGAACTCGAAAAGGGGATGGATGGGAAAAGGAGACCGACCGGGCCAAGCCCGGAAAATGATAACTTACTACTTCTTTGTCATTCCCTTGATTCCGACGAAAATTGCCTCCAAGGAATTGAAATACCATCGCTGTTCTTCACAATGCGGTGTCAAGCAAGACAGAGGTTGATGCTGCTTCATTTACCAACTCTTTCACGTCGACGAATCATTGGCCACCTCCACGGTCCTTCCGTCCGGTCTCAAAGTACCATCGCGTCAGACCCCCAACAATCCTCACCGCCTTCCCCATTCCGCTCCCGTCCTCGACCGCGCCACACCGCTGCTTTGGAGGCCGTCGCGACCGGTATGGACGTGGAGGTTCTAGTGGAGCCAGAGATGACTGCTCCGACACATCGAGCATCTCGTTTCAGTTCCCGTGCTTCAACTTCAATACCACCACGGGGCCCTGCCTCCGCTTCATCCCACTCAGCATCCAGATCGTCCCCTGACCACAGAACACCGCTCTTGAGGGCGAATCCCAACGCCAGCAACTACACTGTGAGCGAAGCCGAGCTTGATGATACAGCAGACTTCAAAGAGCCGATCAAGGAAGCGCCGGAGAACCATAACCTTGTCCTTTCAACAATGGATCGTCTACGAAGATCGTTAACAAGGGCTCGGACCGATCAGACAAACCAATTGTCTGCTCGCAAACTACTTAAGCCTGCTTCGGGGTCAAAGCGAACGATCTCGCCTCTACTTCATCGCGGGTTACGTACAAAACAAGTTACGACGCACCTTTCGCCCCCATCCAACCGACCGACATCGACTCGGCGCCACGAGCATCGACCTGATTCTTCGTCCGACACGACAGCTCCGTCTGCTACACGTCGCCGTGTACCCGTGCCACGGCGTATTCACATGTCACCGCAAGAGCACCTGGAAGTACACATTGGTTACGTCGAATACGTGAAGACTGAGCCTAAGACTACCACGACGGGTCCAGAAGATCTTGTAACCAGCCATTATCCAATGGCCTACTCCCTACTTCGAGACGCCTGTCCTTGTCCCAAGTGTATCCATCCCTCCACGCGTCAGAAGTTACATACGACTGGCCAAGCTCACGATGCAGTCATGACGAGCTCTTTCGCAGCAGAAGTCAAAGACGGTACTTCGATTCGTGCGACGACCGATGCAGATAGTCGACAGCCTGGACTGGAGATTCTTTGGGACAGCGAATCCTCCGGGTTCTCTGGCCACAGATCCTTCTTGCCCTGGAGCATGATCAGACTGATGGCCAGGCGCCGGTCTCCGCCAGGGCACTATTTACACAACCAGCTTCGTCGCCTTCCATGGGAATCAGCTGCAAGGCTCGCCGAGACTGGATACTTCCGCGTCGCCATCGAGGACATTATGCTTGAAGACGGTCGGCCCTCGGATGAGATGCTGCTTAACGTCTTGGAGCAGCTTCAAGTTCATGGTCTCGTCATTTTCGAGGGGGTTCCCATCGATCCCGCGGAGAATCATGACTGCATGTTGCGGAAGGTGATGGGGTATATTGGCGAGCTGCGGAACACGTTCTACGGGGAGACTTGGGATGTGAAGAGTATGGCGCAAAGCAAAAACGTTGCTTACACCGATCTCGACCTGGGTCTACATATGGATCTTTTGTGAATGGGCAGTCTTCCTCGCATGGAATCATCTGCTAAAAAGGTCCTCAGGTACTCCGCCGATCCGCCGCGCTTTCAAGCTCTGCATTGTCTTCGGAACCGCGTCGAAGGTGGTGCCTCGTACTTTGTCGATTCTTTCGCCTCAGCCCGTCGTCTCGCCCGAACCCATCCCCATCATGTGGCGCTTCTTACGAAGACAAAGTTGAGGTACGAGTATGACAATGATGATCATTATCTATCTTGGCAACATTTGGTCCTACCCCCGAACCTGTCAACCCCATACGCAGTTGTGAATTGGAGCCCGCCATTCCAGGCGATGCGTCGAGCGATGCATCGTAGAGTTACGACAGGCGAGGAAGCCGAAGCAGTTGTTGAGGTGGATGCGAGATGTTTCGATGCGTTGCAAGCATGGGAAGCGGAGCTCCGCCGGCCTGAGCATGCCTACGAATTCACCATGCGTGAAGGCGATCTCGTTCTTTTCGACAATCGTCGCATATTGCATGCGCGTCGAGGTTTTCGCGATCTGTCGGAAGAGGAAAGCAAAGAAAGAGGAGTGGAGATAGTCCCGGGCGAGCCAACGAGGTGGTTAAAGGGGTGTTACCTGAATGGCGAGGTGGTGTGGGACAAATTGGTGGTCCTCAACAATCGAGTCCGAGGAGGGCTCCCAATGCCCGAGGCTTCCTGGGAAGAGGTAGATGAGGAGCAAGAGGTCGATTGAGCTTATGGTCAGGGAAGAACGAATGCACCATTGATCCTCGAAGAAATCATCCTGCATGAGAGCGCGTCTTCCTTGTCTCTGAATTCTTAGATCTGAGATCCGGCAACCTAGGTCAGGAGGTACAGGGGTGAGAAAGTTCCAGGACGAGCACAGAAGCTCCTGTTATCAGGGGCATAGACCGGTAACAAAAGGCAGGCTGATAAAGATATACGAAGGGATGCGTAATTACTGCACAGACGGTTGATGCCTCTACCGTCTCCAACATTGGGACATTACAGCTCGTCGAAGAAACCGTTATCTGTATCCCTCGTCTGCTCGCGCCTGCCGAGGTCGCCCATGCCCCTGTCTTCCTTCTTCTTCTTTTTCTTCCTGACCTTCTCGTCCATTTCCTCGTCCGTACTGTCCGGCTGCGCACCATCCACTGCTAGTTTTCCTTCCTCAGTCGTCTGACCGCCGCAGACTGCGTCCGATTCACTTCCCTCCTTTCCACTTGCTCCTTCGCCTTCGCCTTCACTGTCTTCAAACAGATCTCCCACGTCCGTAAGCTTCATGCAGTCGTCATGGCTGACGCTGCCTAGCCATTTCCCCCGTCGGTCGAGTCTCATCCGCTCTATCGGGTACTCTTCATGTGTCGCAATCACGCCAACTGTACTCGATGAACACACGCCCAAAGTAGAAAGGGACGTTACGAATTACGAAATTTGTGCGGCAAAATCTGCATGACACGAATCATGCCGTCTTCGGAGCCTGACGCTATTACATCCGGTGTCAGACCAGCTAGCGCGTCGATCGATGCTGGATGTCCTGGTATCCGGTCGACACCTTTGATCGATCAGTCGATATGGCCAGATTAGTGTAGCCCCGAGAACTGACAGTCACCCCACCCTTTCTTGCGGTCCCAAATCGACAAGATTCCTAAGCCAGATCCAACGATGCATTTCGATTCGCCCTTGATCGGAATTATTGACAGTAATTCGTCCTCCTGATCGTCGGATACGGCGAGAGGGGAGGATTTGCTGGATCGGATGTCGATAACAGACAAATGACCGTCACCTCTACCAGTCACAAGGCGCTCAGCATGTTGGGCGGTATCCCTTTCAACGCTACTTACGAGGTGCTTACGAGTTGTCGTTCGTCATCAAAGTATGCGAAGTCGGAGATGTAGTCGAAGTGATGTGCATATGTACACAGAGAGTCTGGTTGTCGAGGATCCCAAAGCTGTAAAAGATGCGTCAAAACGATCTGATCAGATTTCAAAGCGCACTGCACCTTGATGACCCCATCATCGTCTCCAGTGGCTACTAACCTCGGATTGATACCGAGCACACGGTTGATGGGTACTCTGCGAATCGGTGTGAGTAGCATTGTCCGAATTACTGGATCCGAAGCTCGATCGCTCACTCATGTGCCGTGACTCGCTCGGACTGAATGGATCCTCTCGAAGTCTCCAGCTGGCTGAGGCCGTATCAGGAATTTAATGCACCGCGGCCAGCCGGAGCCCAAGACTAAAGGGCAATGCACTGACAATAATCCCCCACCTTTCCCTCCGATCCATAACGAGTCCCCATCTTCCTCGACGCTCAAGCACCTCGCCGTTCGCCTAGAGGGCCGGACAGTCCAAGCGCTTGAAGATTCTCCATTGTCATCATCATATCGCCATGCTTCCACTTCCCCGGTCAAGAGTGAAGCGTAGATGATGGGTTGAGAGGGGTCAAACGCTACATCGAATGGCTGCAAAATGACCGGAGTCTTTTATCAGACGAGACCGAATCAAACAGCAACCTGCCCACCTGATTCTTCAGTGCGATATCCGGCATATCTACGCCTCGTATTTACAAATTCGATTTCCTGAGAAGATGGGAGAGTAAAGCCAGAGAGTCGATTTCAAACAGAAACTCTGTTTCCGAATTCCGTGCCAATGTGGACGTCGCTGGATTCAAATGACGCTGTATCCTTCAAGTGTGGACGTCTCGAAGAGGTACACTTCAATATGAACGTCAAAGATGACGAGCATGCCAGGTAAGACAATATCTTGCGGCATTCATTAGGCTCGAGCTGATCGCCGAATCGGATCATCGAAGAGCACATGACGCAAAGCGAGCCCAGCAGATCTCCATCGTGAGAGCAAGTTTAGCTAAAGATCAATTTAGCACCATCTCTGGATTCGGGACCGTTCAAGGATGATTCTAGTCCGGATATAACTCATGTCCCCGGAGATCACATGATCGACTGAGCCCTCCGAACATTTCGCCAGTCCAACCGGTGCTATCAAGCATCTCGACGACCGCGAAACTAAGAGGTCCGAGACCAGCTCCTTCCAAGACGCTTCAACGATGACTCCCCTTTCCCGAATCCGTTTTTACTCCGACAGACTCGAGGACACCCGGATCTCTCTTCCAGCCAGACACTCATGGTGAGTTTCTGATACGCCTACTATTCGTTATCTGTCGTGCCAATCCGCGAAGGCCACATCGACAAGCATTCACCGCTATTCTCGCGCCGCTCTACGTCATTTATGCTGGAAGCCGGACTACCTCACCTGACCAACCATCAGGACAGCATAGTGGACTTTCGAGTAGCTATCCGGCCAACAAGGCTGGTCTTTGGGCGGAGGAGCAGACCTTTTGGGCATTTACAGCCCTGATAAGAGACTTTGAAGGAGTGATTCCCAGCGATATTGCCAATCATGGTGACGGAGAGACCCTGCCATGGGCACTGGAGCGTCTTGCCAGACGAGTAAACTGGGCGGACCAACACTTGTCAACCTTCTCCAGAGACCGCAATCTCGACCCGGCTTCTCCCTTATACGCCTACCGATGGATTTCTCACCTGTTCGCCCTAGACATTCCTGGTAGCGGTCTTCTACGCGTATGGGACTTTGTCCTTGCAGAGGATCTCGACGGAATTGACCCATCCACGGATAAGCCTCCTTGTCGATATCAGTGCCGCGATGGTCCTGGCGATTAAAGGTCTCCTGCTATTGCTCCAACGCACGTCGTCGCATCGAGTCCGTAGCCAGGTCGATCACAAGCAGGGTGGCCTTTGGGGCGATGCCAGTGATGCTAACGAGGAGGACGGGCAGTCGTCTGTCGACGTCGATCAATTCAGAGAGGGTCTCCAGATGCTTGGGAAAGAAAGACCCGTGGCAGCTTGTTGGGGGCGTCGACACTGTTTTGCAAGTCGCTTTCATGGTACGACAAGCCTGTATTGCAGCGGGTCTCAGCGGGGAGATCCAGATGCTCCCATCAAATCCTATTCAAGGCACTTCATCGAACGTGACGGAAGCAGCACAGGAGCGAAAAGAGTACCGAACCCCTCTTCCAAACGCCCATCAGCTCCGAAGTCGACCGGTAGTAAGCAGAACGTGCCGCGGTCGCCACGGTCGTCAATCCCTGCAGAGTGTCCCCAGGGAGTCTCAGGCAATCGGTCTCGTCAATATATTGAAGCGGATCGTCCAAGTGATCTCCAATCGCGACGTGAAAATCCTTAGAAGGTATTAAGACTGAATCTTGTGAGCGAGGGCAGAATGCCGCGAATGATACAGTGAGCGGATAAGGATTTTCAAGCTAGAGGTACGGCTCAGTGATGATACCATCATGTTTGATGGTCATATCCGCCTGCCTTCAACGAGGACGACTTGTACAGCGGTGTCACTTCAGATTGTTCGTCCTCGATTATACGAGCCCCGGCAAGAAAGAATCCGTGCCTGAGACTGTTCCATCGATCCAAACGTCCCTATCCTTCTCACTTTCCGCCAGGAATCTCATGTCCAAAGGCATTCCTACACCTCAGATTGCTCATCTGACCCAAGAGGATTATGATCATGTTTACGAGCCAGCAGGTGAGGCTAACTAGATTTGCTGCGGTCGAGATCAGCAAGTCGCATAACCTGATCCCAATCACTTCGTAGAGGATTCTTTCGTTCTCCTCGATGCTCTAGAGATTGACGTGACCTACTTACGAGGACGCAATCCCATATTGGCCGCCGAGATCGGGTAAGTCATGATCATGGCTCCGGTTGCAAGGTAGCTCACTGATGAACGCCAGATCTGGTTCAGGCATCGTCTCCGTCTTCCTGACAACCCTCTTGGGATCAACTGGAGCCCGTACGTCTTCTCCCAAGGCACTCTGTTCCCTCTCATTCTTTCACAGTGATATTATCGACCGATATCAATCATCGTGCATGCTCGGTAACGCTCCGAACTGGTCGAGCCAACGGAGTAAGCGATTGCAACAGTCATTAAACAACACAGCCTGATTTCGACCGCGCAGGTGCTCCTCGATCCAATATGGTGCGACCTGCTGTCCCCTTTGTCCCGACGTGTCCAAGGATCCATCGATTTGCTGGTCTTCAACCCGCCTTATGTACCGACCAATGATCAGGAGTAGGTCTCAATTGCTTGGCGTGAAAGTCACAAGCTAAAGCTCGATGTCCAAAGATCGACCACTGGTCAGGCTGCGCGGGGCATCGGGGGTAGCTGGGCAGGGGGAGATCGGGGAATGGAGGTGACCAGCAATGTCCTCGAGCAGGTGCCAGTGAGCTAATCTTCAGCCCGCTCGTTGAACTCGCTAATATCTGTTGATTGTCCAGAACCTCTTGTCGCCTATGGGCACTTTCTACCTGGTCGCGGTCGAGCAAAACCGACCGGACATGATTATGTCCCAAATGAGTGATCTTGGCCTGACTTGTGAAGTCAGTCTGGCAATGTCGTAAAACAGCCTGACTGTTTCCAGGTCGTCCTCAAACGGCGCGCTGGTCGAGAGCTGCTGTCTGTTATCCGCGCCGCTCGTTGATTCCCTCTGCAATTGCCTTCTCGTTTCGACCGCTATCTCAAACCAGGACTAGCCCCTACGACATCGAGTGGTCAGCGGTAGATGCGGTCGGCCATTCACGCCAACCAGGGTCGTCAACGCCGTTCGCTATATTATGCTGCGACCTCCATCTGTCTCGCCGATAGCGAATCAACGCTGAGAACCGCAAAACCCTTCATTTTCGGAAGCCGGATGAGAAACGGGTTTCCACCCTACGGATCGACTTGAACTTGATGACATATTGATATGTCTACGCTATGTCTACGCAGACTGTAGAGTATGTACTCGAGGCTGAATAATGAACTGGACATACGTTCCCCTTCAAGAAGGATGCTCAACATGCGACCGCCGCCAAACCTGCTTGTGCGATACGCCGTCTGTGCTCAAGATAGCCTTATAGACTTCCTGGGCCGCGCCGATCTCCGAGGTGACTGCCTAGCTGAGCCGCCATCGTGCCCCACGACCGCAATCGATTCCGTATTAGCGGTGTCGTCTCTTGTCTTTCTCTTCGCATTTGTCGAGACGATCGGGCGCTTCGCTGTACTTGAAGCAGGTCGAAAAACGGATGGTCCAGGCGTTCCTGCGCGCTCCTCGCTTCCGGGCGGGGGTGAAAGGCTGCTGGAGCTAAACATTCCGTCGACCGACTTGGCAGCTGGTGTAGGGCTACCGGGCTTCCTGTTCAGCGGTCTTGGTCCAATCACGGATGCACCATTCGTACGAAGGGGAGTCGGCTCGGCGTCAAGACGAGCATACAGTTTTTCTTGCTCTTGCTGATCATCTGTTAGGGGAGGCGAAGGGGGAGATGCGTTTGAAAGAGGGCCAACTATGGGTGCTGAAGGAGGAAGCTTGTCGTCACTCAGAGAACCCACGCCTCCGCAATTGTATGATTGAGGTTCATCGACGGGAAACACCGATTTAGCTGCGATCCCAGTGGCGCCTCTATCGCCAGCAGTGTTGATGCGAAGATTGCCCATCGGCTGGGAAAAACTCTCCACTGAATCACCGCCAACGCCACTTTCGAGGTTCGTGCCAGACACAGTTCCTGGCCGAGTCCAGCGACGATCCGCATCTTCGCCATCTTCAGGGGGAAAATCATCATCGAACGATTCGATGGACCACATCGAATCTCCTCCGAGCTTTTGTCGTTGTGATTCAGACGTCTGGGACAAAGGGCCAGCAAGCCATTCATGGTCGAGAGCTTGCTCCATGGTCATCCTTTGGGCAGGATCCTTCGCCAGCAGCTTCGAAATGAAATCGATGGCTAATGAGAATGTCAGCTGATCGAGCCAGGATCAGGAGGGTTTACCCGCCGGTCTCGCTGATGCCGAGATGAAGCAGGAGCGCGGTATCAAATTGCTGAGTAAAGCGCGCCTTGATACGTTTCTATGTGACCGATCGATCAAAACGCATTCATGTCAAATTTTCCAGGGACTGACGTCAACGGGAAGTTCTGCGTCTTCGTCGAATGGCAAGGCTTTCGTCATCATGCTGTCAGGACAGTACTTATCAGCCACAACCTAGTTCTTTAGCTAGCATTGCACACCTGTAGACGATGATACCGACGGACCAAGAGTCGACCACATTTTCGTATCCAGGCTTTTGCCTCGTCTGCATCACTACCTCTGGAGCGAGATACTGCGGTGTCCCAACCATAGAGACCAGCATCGTCTCGGCGTGCACTGCCGGTCAGAGAAAATCAGAAGGAGCAGTGAGGTTGTAGCAAGGACCCGGTACGCACCCATTTTGGCGAGACCGAAGTCCGCTATCTTGACCAATCTCGGACAATCCTCTGACTCCCTGGTGAGTAATATATTCTGCGCATGGCAGGAGACGGCTCATAAGCGAGCCGATCTCGGTCGTGCGAAACTTCCATGTACCTCTGGCTTTAGGTCACGATGCGTCACGCCCATCTCGTGCTGAAGAGGACCTAATCTTAGCCCATCCTTCGGAAACACTCTACAGTCACTCACGGTATACGCCATCGCGCGGCATATCTGAAGCGTCAATGACGCGGCATGATCTTCGGCTGAAGGTGCTCAGCGAGACCTCAAGAATCAGACACTCACGCAAGCCGACGCCTTCCGTGCCCGGCCAGTTCATTATGTAGTCTAGCAGATCTCCGCCATCGACGTATTCCAATACCAAGCAGATGTGCTGCGGATCCTCGTACCAGTCAATGAGGCGACAGATATTTTCCTGAATCGAGTGTGTCAGGAGCGTCCTTTGCCGTGATGTGCACTTGCGTGTTGCAGGGCCGTACAGATATCTATTTCGCGCTGAAATAGGTTGAGAGTTTTCGCATTACCTGCAAAGCGGTGCTTGACAATTTGCTGGTAGTTTAGTCAGCTCGAAAGTATTGATGGGCCATCCGAGTGCTGCCTCACTTTGACAGCCCTTAAATCACCAGTCTGGACATCGACCGCCTTCCTCACTTCCGCAAATGTCCCTTTCCCCAAGCTTGTAAAATCAACATTTGGCTTCTTAAGCTAAGGGGGATGATAGCTCAAACTTACCGATCAAGAAGCTGATATCTCTCATAGACTTCCCCAACCATGTCCAAGCCGCCTTTGCTACAGTACTGTCCTAGTCGCGTTCCCTTGCAGCCGACCGAGCGAAAAATGTACCGAACATCATGTGTGTCCAACGTTGAGGGGTGTCCAAGGGAAAGCTCATCGCCATGCATCAAAAGCCGTCGCAGTTTGACCCTTTCGCCGTTCGCCTGGAAGGCGATTTTCACAGTCAACGTCTATGCACAAAGGGGAGAAAGGGTGTCAAAGAATCAACCCACAAACGTTCCGTTGCTGCTCCCCATATCCTCTACCCATACCTCCGGATCCGCTCCGCCTTCCTTCCAAGCCTGTACCGTGACTCCACACGTTCCGACACCACTGCCCGACTGAATACCCAAGGTGATTCTGCAATGCCTATTGGAGACACGCTTTTCTTGCAAGACTATATCGTTACCAGAAAGGGAATGAGGACCGCGGCCGACTTGGAGACAAGGCTTCGTCCAAGGTATTTTGAGGATGGAATGAGAGGCGTTGGTCGGTATCAGAATTGCCCCTGTTGAGAGAGATTATTAAGCGGATTCGAGATGATGGAGGCAAATGAGCAGGCTCACAGTACTTTCTACGAGGCTCCACTTGACTATTGACAAACGCTGTCCCTTGTGTACCTTGGGTCTGGCTGAAGTGAGGTTGTGAGACCTGGGTAGCCTCAAACGCATATTCGGCATGCCGCTGAGAGTCTGGCAGTTGAGAGTTGATGGGGAGCGATTCGGGAACTTCGACATGAGCCATCATACTGACTGGCGGAATCGGACAAGATCTCGCGGATAGAGGTTAGGGAATCCGATCGACGAGGATGGAGCTTAAGCTGATGAGGGGAATTGAGATGAGAGTTTATCAGCGCTACCAGGTTGGACCGATCGGCCAATCGCATGGTCACTCACCCGAAGCAGACCAGCTCGTCTAAATGGGAGATCCTATTTCATGTCCCCTCTTCTGTACTGCTCAAATAAGGGTTGAACAATCTCGCCTAAATGTGCTTTGACGTGATGAAGAACAGGTCGGTGGGTGATATTCAGAAAGTGAAGGGGGACGTCCGAAGAAAACTAAGACTTAGATAGAAGTATACGATCAAAGGTGAGCGGTCTGATCAAGATTCCTTCCGAGGTAATTATGACAAAGGTGAGACGAGGAAGCGAGAATCCATTGATCAAAAGATAAAATCACAAAATGAGGCGCGCGACTCAAATCACGTGGGTGCGTCTCTCTTTAGTCCCCTTTCGTCCTCTTTGTTCCTTTGAGACAGGGATATCCGGCAAGCAAGGCATCCATACCACCTCCAGAGCTATTCTTCTTGCTCTTAGCGTCATGGAGCAAACGCCAGCCCTTTCCATGTCGCCGTCGACAGGCTCGCCGTTACCAGACGTGCCATCCACAGCTTCGCCACGCCTCGCAGAAGCCTTCACACCCATCCCCTCGCCTTCACCTGACAATTTGGCACAGGAACGACCCAGCTCTCCCACTGAGACTATTCGTCTATCGATCGAGACCACTCCGGATTCATTGATTCCACGAACAACAGCCGAGAGGGCTTTCCAGCATGGTCTGGAACCTGGCAACCTTCAGCAAGAAGTTGGTGAGGTCATGGGCGTGTTCAACAGCTGGTGGGGTGGACTGAAGAAACAAGTGAGTATATTTGGACCGTATACCTTGCCGTCCAGGCTGATTGAACGCCACGATTGCAGTCTGTTTCTGCCATCTCTAGCTTCAAAGCGGACTTGGATAAGACCATGACCCAGGCTCAAGCCGACCTCGAACATCTTCGCACGGCCAAGATAGAAGTAATCCGCAAGAGCTCCGAAACACTCAACAGACCCGTCGAGAACGACAAATCAGAAGATACAGCAGGGAAGGGGACGGAGAAGAAAGTGGAGTCCAGTGCGAACATCGCTGCAGACCATTCTTCGACCGTCTTGCCACCTTCCGCCAACGCTTTCTTAAGCCGTCTGACATCGTCCACAAGTCATCTTCAAAATTCAATACAACAGACATTCCAGTCGACCCTGGCCTCGGCTTCGTCTAACCCTGCCATTGCGAATTCGTCGCAACTTCGCGCTCAACTCGCTGAGAATCTCCGTCTGTCTTCGGCGACCGAAAACCTGCAAGTATCAATGAAGCAGGCCGAAAAGCTGGCTGAAGAATACTTGCGCAAGGGAGATCAGTGGGTCAAGGACGCCGAGCAATGGATGGGCGATGCGGTCAAGGTTGTACCCCCTGAAGGGGAGGAAACACGTCATGTCGGTATGAGCTGGGACGGGAGTGATTGGTATTCATTCTCGACATCTTCGAAGACTCCTTTGGGCCAATTCAGACAGGAAGGTGCCGAGTACGCAGCAAGCGCAAGACCGGCTCGTATCTCGATGTCGGGCGCGGGTCTGGCGGGGTCAAGGAAGGAGGCCTTGCTGCGACGATTGAGAGAAGACAAGGAACTCTTGATGGTTGATCCTTCAGGTGAAGCAGAGTCTGGAGAAAGACGAGACAAATTCCGCAAATGGGTCTCCGACGACTGGAGACGGGTGAAGGAGGACGAGAGAGAGCAGCAGGAGGGATATGTGGGCGGTATCAGGATGGCACTCGGTGAGTCTTAGAGACTCCTGTGATCAGCTTTAGGTTCACCTCATCGCTCTAGTTCCAGAACACATCTCCGACGAACAGTTCTGGCAACGGTACCTTTTTCACAAACACATGATAGAGGCGGAGGAGGAGAAACGCAAGCTGCTATTGACAGGTGAGCGGCTACAATGTCCGGTGATCTCCTTTAAGTGACTGAGCATTACAGCTACCCAACAGTCACAGCACGAAGACTTCAGCTGGGACGAAGATCCTGAAGACTCGCCATCAGTCACAATGCTAGCTGCGACATCGCCGCAAGTCCTGGCGGAGGAGTTTCGCTCGTCCGACACGCCAACACCGAGGGCCGTTTCAGAAAACAGGCTACCTCAGGCTCCAGCCGTAGTCTTAACAGCCCCGCCGACGATAGCATCCGCCTCCACCAGTCCAAGAGACTCCGAGGAGAGCTATGATCTCGTTAGTGATCAAGGAGCAAGGGCTGTAAGGGCTGCACCATCGACCGAGGATGAGGAGTATTCGGATTGGGAGTGAGGACGTAGTCCTGACCAATTGAGTAGATCCGCTCCAGTTAGGGTCACCTGTAATTGAATACTGTACTATTTGTATGCTGTATGCGAACGCACCGTTCAAAATGAGTGAAAATAGTGCCGCGACTTTAAATTTTCCAGCTCATTGCATACCATCCCGGTAAGCGGTGGTCTTTTGAAGGCCACTGCTCTCGTCTTATTCATCTGCCTTCCATTTCATCATGACAGATCATGACGACGACACCTTCATGGATGATTTCAAGTCAGCTGGCGGATGGGTTGATTTGGAGACATTTGGACTGAAAACTTTCGAGGGTATGGGAACGGGCGCGGTAGCACTCAAGGACATGGCTGTAAGCTCCTACTCAGATATCGTTGTGCTTGGAGCCGAAATCTTGCAAGGCGAATACTGCTCTCTTCCACGTTCCTTTGACGCTCATTTTATCAACGTACACCTCTGATCTCCGCTCGCAAATATCTGAAACCGAATGGGAAAGCCTTGGCGGAGGATGGGCCAGACTGATCCTGGTGATGATGTGGGAGACCGAAAGGGGAGAGCACAGCAAGTGGGGCACTTATCTCAGTGATTCCAGCTCCTTTCTATCCCACCCCAAGGTCATCGCAAATGAGCTGATGTCGTACAGAGAGTATGCCGACGAGCTTCGACACACCGATGTTCTGGTCGGAAGAACAGCTGCAGCAGCTAGTGGGAACTGATATCGAAAGTGTGTCTGAAGAGTCATACTTGAGGGAACGTTTAGTTGACTGCCCAGATCGAATTGGTAAGACGGAGGCCGAAATCGAGTATCGCGAGAAGGTGATGCCGGTCCTCAAGGTGAGACTGCGTTTCACGTAGTCCCCTTTGATCATTGATGTAGCTCAACCTCGAAAGGCCAATCCCGAGCTCTTTCCACTGTCGTCCCCGAATTTTTCCTTATCGGCATTCCATGTTCAAGGCTCTCGGATTCTTTCTCGCTCGTTCACGATCCTTGAGCAGCGGGCAGGAGGACCCTTGAGCTTGGCCAGCCCGTCCATAACGCACGACTCCGATGGGGACAATGAAAGCGACGATGATGAAGAGGACGACGACGACGAAGGCATTGCTGTCATGATCCCGATGGCTGACAAGTTGAATGCCGAGTACGAGAGAGACAATGCGAGGCTATTCAGGGATTATGATGACGGGAGATGTGTGGAGGATAGGCAGACAACGGTGGCCAAAGGCTACACCATGGTGACGACCAGAGACATAAAAGCGGGCGATCAGATCGTTCGTTACGCTGGCATCGGACGGATTCTGGCTGAAAACCAGACTTTCGTCAGCTCAATACATATGCTTCACCCCCAAATTCCGAGCTTCTCCGCAAATATGGTCATGTCGACGCCCATCTCCTTGACCCCAAGATCTTGTCCCTACTTTCAGAGGATGAGATCGGGGCTTGGCCTTATGGCAATCCCGGCGATGAGGTGCAGATTGCAGGGGACAAAATTGTGCATGCCATGACCTCCTGCTCCGCCATCAGGAATGGCTCGGCTAATTGGGAATCGTCGGTGAAGCATCGAGTGGACTGCTGGCTGGAGGATGGACAGGACGAGTACGTCTTCTCTACCGGCGGCCTCCATGACGATTCCTCATACAACGAAGTACTTTTTCGCTTTCGATATCGGAAACGATCGATTCCTCAATGGTCGCCTTCATGAGAATTCTGCTCTGTGACTTTGAATGGCACCGATTCGAGAGAAAAGGTAAACTGCCGGAGACTATCGTCGATGCAGATGTCAGCGCTGTCTGCAAGGCCGTCATCTCAGAGCGCTTGGCTCGGTATAGCGGCAGCTTGGAGGTGGGTCCACCAACGTGTCTATTGCATGATGAGCTGGAATGATCGGTATCGATTGCAGCTTGATCTTCAGACCATTCTCACACAGCCACCACTGCCAACATACATGCGCACATCGGCTATGGTGCGTCTTGGAGAGAGACGGATTCTGCATCTGGCTTCTCGAGTGATCGATACTAGGAGACATACTGGCGGTCATCCCAGCGACCTGCCCGTTGCTAAAAGGAAATTCGACGCAGGCGATAATGAGAATAAGGGAAGAAACGCGACTGCGGGAATTCTATTCAGGGATAGACCATGACTTTGAAGCATTGCCGTTGTATGGTTGATCCCTCGTGTCAGGATAAGATCTCCTCTTTCGGTCACGTGTCAAATTACGTGACCGCCAGCGCAGTCCCGCTTCCGCTCAGCGTTTTCTCTAACTAGCTCTTGATACTACGTGTGCGGCGCTCTACGGTAATATCGACGGATCACCTGAGGAAGCAAAATTGCACTCACGGTCGTGCGAGTTTCATTGTTATCGTTTTTGCTGTTGTTTTGCTTGACAAAGAGAGCAGTCATAGTTGTGTTGCTTGTCCGCCTCCTTAATTCAGAAGTACGGCAAAGCGTTTGCGATCTTCATACAATCGCTCTCTCTTGTTGTCCAGCGATCTCTCTCTTCTGCCGCTCGATCTTCACCAAACCCACCAGCGCTCTGGGACGAGGTCCAAGGTCAATACTCGGTTGGATCAAGGCAGGCAGCTCTCCTGCATGAGATTTGGGCGTCTCCAATCAGTGAGGGAGACGCAACCCCGCATTTGGCTAGGAGAACATGTGTTCAAAATGACTGAGGGGCGTTCATCAAGAGGTACAAGATTGAGCGGATCGTCCTCCTCATTTTCTTCAGCGGGTGGTTGATTTGCAACTTGCACATCATTTGTACAGGTTGTTGCAATAGTTGCCGCTGTGGTGATACCGGCATTTCCGCTTTCTCAAAGGGGATCATTCTCGGGAACTTGAATAACTGGTCCAACGTCTGGGGCAATCTCAATTGGAAATGGTTTGTAAGAACAACATCTCGTGATGTAATGACTTTGTTGCTTTTATTGTCCCCAAATGCGATAGTTGTGTGTACCGTCCATGTATCCCATAAGATGCCCTTCTTTGTGCAAGCTTACTGGGATTACGATGGTCGCGGTAATAGACTTGACAACCAAATGGTTGCGAATGATCAAGTCGGCTTTGTTTGCTTTGCCAACTGTCTACAAGACGCTGAAGGCCGCACGGTGTCCGGTTGTGAATGTATACAATATAGCTTGTCCTTTCTGCCCAGAACTTCGCTCCAAGTCCGGAATGCGCAAGTACCGTGCGAACACCATCGAGGATTGTAAGATGTACTCGTTCAGCACGACCGTTTGCGCATGTGCTGCAGGTGGGATCTTGACGTGCTCAATGCCGCGCAATTGCATGTATGAATCCCATGCCGGTTCTCCACCGTTGTCTGATCGTATTGACTTGACTTTGCAAGACAGCTGTCGTTCAACTTTTGCCTAAACTGTCATTCCAACAAACGCATCGGAGTTCTGCGTGAGGAAAGATCTTCCTTGTGTAATCGTGATAGTAGGTAAGGAAGTATCGGCGATCGCCAATGGAGTTGCAGGTCCCCACAGGCCAATATGAAAGTGCCTTTGAGCTCGATCTTCAACCGGTAGTGCAAGTGTTTGCCTTTACCACGTGCAAACCTTGTTCATTGTACTACGAAACGAGGCTATCACTGTCAGTATTCCAACCCCTATTGTCTCTGCTCGCCTCTATTGTCCTCGCTACGCTTCCCCTCGCCGACGACGAAACACCATTGAAATTGAAACGAGAAGGACCGAGGATAGGCCTGGAAGGCGATGTATAAAAGTGACTTGAGAGTCGGGAAGAACCAGCGATTCGAGATTGAAAGTGACTGAAAGTCATTGAAAGTCATTGAAAGTCATTGAAAGTCATTGAAAGTCACTGAAAGTAACAAAAAGTCACTATAGTTACCTAGCCTACTCATAGCCTCTGCATTTCTAGCCCACGCTACTCGACGCACTTAACTCGGCTACACCCACGCGTGTCCTTGAGTTATTCCAGCCAAGTTCGACGGTAGTCCAACTTTGCCGAAGCTCAGACGACCGTCGCCGATTCTAGGAGCTGAGCGTCGCCTGACGTACCGTGATAGTGAATACGACCCTTTTACAAATGGGCGGTCAGGAGGTGGTCTCCCTCAGTCCCGCAGGGTTGCCCCAGATCTGTCAAAGTCCCACTTGTTAGTGTGCGGGGTACTGCGAACAGATAAGGTTGCGGTCCAAGCCGGGAACAAATAGGACGCCCTTCAACTCGAGTTTAGCAAGTTGCAAATTACCGGGTCATTTGCTGAAGTTCGACTGCAACTGTAAATTTTGTTGAGACAAATGCGGGACAGTTTTCAGTGTCACAACACACGCCGACCATCAAGAGTCTTTGGACGACACTATTCAATCACAGCAAAATCGCATTGAATGCACTGCCGTCAGACGAGTAATCGACTTTTGCAATCTCGGCGTTTGCAACGGAATTGTCGGTCGAAATTCTCAACCGCCACACTTCCTTCTGCCTTCTCCCTCTCAAGACACTTGCGCACAAAACAACTCAGTAATACAGTGATGAGCTTTGTGCTGCTCGCGATACGCTGCAGGATTTGGACCGAAATGCTGTTGCGAATTTTATTTTTTATCGTTTGGAATGCATAGAGAGGAAAGAAACAACTAATTCTGATATATACTTGATCTATTTGAGTCGGTCGATTGCAATCCTGCTCGCACTCCGCTGCCATCCGGATTTTGACCAGTACCAGCTACAAATGAGGAACACCAGGCCGCACGATACCGGGCATATCCCCAGCCGGTTGGCGCTATTCTCTATGCGTCCACGGTCACCAGACCAGATTTCTCTCAGGCCGCGGGCGTTTTGTCTCGATTCATAAGCAGCCAAACACCTACTTGACCTTTACGGCAGAATCTGGCAATCGAATTGCTCTTGGCTATGCGTATGCAGACCCCACAGCTGGTTATGTCAGCTGCGGTCCTGCAGGACTGTGTCTCCCAATGACAGTTGGAGCGACACGCCCCTCTTCGTCTCCTATCTTGCTCCCTTGAAGCTTGGGTCCGCCGTTTCGGCCTTGTGGGAGACTCTCGTAGACGAAGATGATGTACCAGTAAGATACCATAGCGAAGACTTATGAGCAAAGGAAGTTGAGCGATAAGCTACGTAGTATGAGAACACATGCGTCAAGATTGCATCTGGCCACGACGATGAGATCAAGAGCAGGAAAGATCACATGAGATTTCAAGTCTATGAGCTCATATATGACGTGACTCAAAAGTAGCTCTGCGATCGGATTCAATCACTGACTGGTAGCCTATGCTCCTTTCGATCAGAAAAGAAGATGGGCGTTTGCCAGAATGATCGCTAGGATACTTCAAGCACAGTAAGTACAGATGTCAGTTGGCCGGGTTCCCGGCGTCCGATGTTGGGCAACCAAGTGTCGTATTTCATATTAGATGCCGGATTTGTCGAATATCGAAGATAAACACTCTCGAATCGCCACACTGCCTCTTTAATTCGTAATTCCATAAATCCGTTCGCATACATAGTCCATCTCGACATGTGTTGGACTCATCGCTTCTACGTCAACTGAGTCCAACCAGCGATCTACTCAAACAACTCTATCACTTCTTCATATCACCGACTGCGTGATATTCATCAGGATTGTCTCCCTATGCCAATTTTTTTGGGCTGTGATGTGCGTCATGTGATGACATTGTGCACCTTTGATTTCGATTCTCATTTGCAAATGCTGCTCGACCCCAGCCTCCTTGAATCACCAATATGTTCCGATAGTATTGTTCGCGTGCGTTAGACAGCTGGTGCCCCAAAATCCCTTGGATTTGGTGGAACGATCCTGAGATCACGATTTTACGGGGTCAATAGAAGTCCTCTTGAATCAATGTCGCAAGACATCGATCTGAAGTCAGCATGAGCAATTTCTGCTAATACACTTTCAATTTGGCACGTTTGTCGTAAAGATTCGCAGAAAAAGACCTAGTGTTTTATCTGTTGCGTGGCCTTTCGATTCCTGTCAAACTAATCCTAAAAATCAGACGTCGTTTTGCTTGTAGATTGTGTAGCCTCGGCAAGCCAGCCTCAGACCATATCGTACGTACTCTGCAGATCTGCACTACTTTCTTCCCGCTGCTTGAGGATATCACTTGCTGCTTGACCTGATTACCAGATGACTGGTCTTGTTCGAGTAAGCTGATTTCGTTCTCCGGCACCATATGAATCCCGCTACGCTTTGGATGACTTATCCCCCGCATTTATGAATTTCGTCGATGTCCAACACTTTACTTTCTCGCACCATTGTGCGAGCACAAAGACGTCTAGTGTGGATTAGAACACACGCAAAGTGGAGATGACCGCGCGCCTCGTGGGCATTCTGCGCCACACCCGCGATCCGGACCGCGGAAGTCTCTGACATTTACTCGTGAAATGTGGTTTGAAAGGTACTGACGCTCAAACAACCCCAACCCCGAGGAATAGTAACGATCGTATTCGTTTGTCGAGCACAATTGCAGGAATGGTATGACCTTGACTATGAAAAGCTAAAGACAGGTCGAAATATGTCAGGATAAGGCGATCTCGTCTCCCGGTCACGTGACCGCCTGCGCAGCGCTGCCGCTTTTCAAAGTTTACTGTAAACGCTCTTCCTTATGCGCTGCCATGATCATTTGGTCCACGACCTTCTACGACGAAGCAATCCGTCCTGCAGTCAGGCTTCTGTAGTGCTTTTGACAGCCCCTGACACCATTCCTCATCACAGCAAGGCGAAGGGTTCAACTCTCAATCACACAGGATTTGCTGAACATTTGTGTGAATCAAGGTAGACCAATGCTGAGTCTGATCCAGAACCTTGATCAAAGCGTCTCTTACAGTGTGGTTACCGGATATTTCAGTCCCATAAATCAGGCTTTGACCTGATCAAGAAATGACTTCTTTGTCGAAGAAAGACGATACTGTGGATGAAGAGAAGTTCTGCTTCGGCGATGCAGTCAGTCTAAAGGTAAAGGTCAGACAAAATCCTGAAATGGTCAAACAGGAATGAGCTAATGCAACCGATCTGATTCGCTCAAGCTCTCATACTCAATACTCGTTCTGTTTGTATACAACGGTCCGGCTATTAAAAAATGACAGCAGCAACGATCAGTAGTGTAAAAGGCCCCGAAGCGAGAAGATTGCGCTATGAAGAGAACAGGCGTCGGCACAAGAAAAGGAGCGGGATGATGGGATCTGCGGGCCGGAAGCGGGCCGGCCTTCCTCTCGATAGGATGCGAGCTGCTTATCTCCCCCCTCATGGCCAAGAACCTCTTGTTCATACTCCCCGCCGGGCCTTCTATCGTTCCGTACTTATGCAGTGTACGCCCGAATAGGCTAGGAATGGCAATTGGACGGTCAATGGATACTTAACGCTCGCATTTGATTTCATGCTGCAATGATACTTGTGAGCAGCATGGGAGAAAGCTACTTCCGATCCACCTCCACAGCTCAGGTTGTTCTTCAATACGCATATGCTAGGTATCATCCTGAAAGGTAGCAGCACAATGTGTGCATCCATGCGTCGATCAGCATTCAGGCGCCTTCTGACAGCAAGGCATCATTGATGGGAGAGATCGTTCTCTTGAATTTCAAAGGTCGTCTACAGGAGTCAGGTCCCGGATAATTGAGTGAAGAGTCACGTACGACCTGTGGCAAGTACGCATTCGCGCTGAGATCAAGGACCCAGAGATCTTCGAACACCGCTTCACCGTTGTAGCCACCTGAGATGAAGATCCTCGCATCATGCAAGATGGCGACATGATAACCTCGGCCAGGTGGAGGAATCCCTCGAGGTGTTTTCGATTCCCATTGCAGGGTTACTGACATGAGCTTGCTCCCAGCATTGGGCTTACCAAGATTGAGGAGAAGTACGTCCTGCGTGTATGTCTGACCGTTGTGACCACCAATGATGAAGAGGTAGGAGCCGACCTGGGTAGAGGTATGTGAAAGACGGTTGTGCTTCATTTCAGTGTCGACGAGCGTCCACATGAGGGTGTCTGCTTGTCAAACTGAGCTGAAACACCTTCACTCACGTAGATTCAACACATATACATCGGCAAAACTCGCGTGACCATCGCTGCCGCCGAAAACAATCATCTTGTCGCCGACGAGATTTGCGGTATGATAGCCCTTTCTCTGAGGGACATCGCCTTTAGTCCGCCATTCATGCCATGTTAAACGATCCGAATCCGAGACATCGAGAGCCCAGACATCGTTGAGCGCGGCTTGGCCATTGCCGCCTCCGAAGACGACAAGGAAATTGCGGTACAGGATTGTCGTATGTGCTCGGCGAGGCGGAGGCAAGGAGGCTCGAGGTGTGGTGATCATTGCACGAGAGAAGCGATGGGTGGCTAGGTCTATCAGTTCAACTCAACCTGAGGGCACTTACCCATATCAAAAATCCACACATCATTGCTGTATGTCGGCCCGTCACCGCCTCCAAAGATGTAGAGCCGCGGGCCAACTAGCGTCGTAGTGTGCGCTCTCAAAGGTGGAAATTGTTCACCGTATGTCTCGACAGTGCTCCAGAGGAGACTTTCGGTGTCGAACCAAGCAACACCCCTCCAGCATGTCTTGCCGTCTACTCCACCAATGAACCATATGCGATCGCCGACTAAAGTACCCGTGTGAGCGCGAAGGCCTTGCCCAGGAGGTCGGCCATGAAACGGGAGTGGCGAAAAGTACATGGCGGATGCTGGGGCTTTGCTGATACCTTTCGCCGACGGGAGTAGAGGCTCTACTACCTTCGCGCGTATGGATGGTGCTTTGTTGATCTTTCTGCTCCGCTCTCTGTCACGCACACCGGTCAAGTCGTTCCGGGCTTCGATCATGGTCTCAGGGCCCTTGCCCGACGACCGAGTCGTTCCCCGCCGACGTGTGGACCATATCTCGGCGCCACTGCCTGTCTCGCCATCCTTACGATTCACGATCCCTCCTCCATTGGACAATAATTCTGGCGCACCGGTGAACGCGAAGTCTGGAGCGACACGCGATGCCGATATGCTACCTCTGATTGGGGGAACTGGGCCGGTGCTCGACCAAGAATCCGTTCCGTTTATCAGCGTATCTCTATTGTCGTGTTTCGCAGTGATGGACTCCTTGCGTTTCGGCACGCCCGTTGGTGGACCTCCGGAGCCTGGTTCCCCCAAACCAATAGGGGAATGAACCGCTCCGAGGAGGATCGTAGGACCAGATCCCATCGTAAAATCCCGCTGTCTTGTTGTCGGTCTTATGCTGGTCATGACATCCGGTGGCCTGGTCTGAGCCAGATGAATTGGGTAGGTGACAGGCTCGAGGTCGTTGGGAAAGGCAGGGAGAGGAGGAGGATCTTTGGTCGTCATGCCGTCGCGTGAGGCTGATTGACCAGGTAGTTGAGACGGCTGGCCTTGACCAGATGTATCCAAGGGATCATTTGGGGGTTGTGGAGAAGGCGTTTGAGGCAATGAAGATGTACGAGATGGCAGGAGTAGATGATTCGGTGTCCCGCCATCAACGTTGTCGATGTCGCCGAATTGCTCGCCGGAGCTAGCGAGAGGTGTCGAGGTCGAGGTCGTGAAGAAGGAGCTCGAGGCGGAAGTCTCGTCCACGAGCACCCTTGAGAGGGAGGGAAAGGTCGAAACACGGTGGTGCGGCGAGATTTGTCCACGAGGTGATGCGGTAGCTTCTGGTGAGGGTGAAGCTGAAGCTACCTTGTCGGCACGTCGGAAGGGACTGCGTCCAAGGGTAGGAAGACGTCGAAAGGTGGAAGATGAAGGAAGGGCGAGTTGTGATGCCGAGTTGTTTCGCTGTCGGCCTAGGGAAGAAGATGATAGGTCAGCTTGAGATCCACGATGTACGCAGATATCGGGAATGATTACCCAATAGCTCACGGCTATGTACTCACCATTGGAATCCATTATATTCCGGTTCGAAGGCTGAGTGGTAGTGTTGAGCCTGGATGATCAGACTAGATCAGACCCGGCAATCTTGTCGGGTCAGGTAGATTCGGACGCGATAACGCCAGGAGAGTCTTTGCACGGATCATAGAGATGATGAAAGATGTCGCGTTGAAGGCGGAAAGAGGAGAAGAAGGGTGTGATCTAAAATTCAATTCACAATGCTTTGATCGATCGATGAAGTGGATCACCGAAGAACGAAATACATAGTCGGGGCATACGGAAGGCCTCGGGGCCCCTCTCCCTTTTCCGTTTACTATCTTGAAAGGAAGGGTCGACTTCCACTTTTGCCCCCGATCCTGCGCAGAACAGCTGTTGTGTGGCTCATGACGAGGAGTCGGGACCATCTGGGTTGTTCAGGGAAGCAAAGTGAGGAGCTGCATTGCAGGTACGACATTTCTGACTTTTGTGCCAGGTGGCTGAACCTATGACCGTTGAAGTGATAAAGAGCTCCTTGTCGGTGTTGACTACGAGAACAACGATGCATGCATCCATTCAATGACCCTTCCACCTCACAGGCCACCCTCCGCCGGTTCGTCTCCAACGCTGAAGTTCCCCCACAACCTCCTCACCTCCTCCGCCGTAGGCCGGTCCTCGGCGAGCGGGTCAACCATTGCCCGGAACACCTCTCGAACATCATCAGGGACATACTCCATCCCGTCGAGAAACATCATCACAGGACTTCCATCAGCATAAGTCATAGCCGTACCGGCGTTATGTCTTTTCTCTACAGGTCGAACCGGCGAGATGGGCGAGGACAAGGGCGACTGGCGGGAATGAGCGGCCGAGGGCGTAAAAGAATAGTCGCCAGCCGCCGTCATCGACTTCGGGTCGTCAACTTCGCTGAGCAGTAAGGACACTGCATCTGGCGTTGGGGTGGCTTGCCGATTCTTGATCCACTTGGCCCAGAGCTTGACCCCAGCTGGGGATTCGGCACTGCTCGGACCATCTGCTGCATCTTCTGAAGCACGGAGCGACTCGGCTGAAGACATCCTCGCCAGCCTGGGTCGCGGATCGCGTTGCGGTATCCTAAGCGAGCCGGTCCGCTTGACTCCCTCGATCTGGAAGTCTCGCCATGCTGAAGGGTACGGACTGCCAGCGAGGCTCACATCCTCCTCATTGCCGATCCTTGACAGCCTTTCTCTCTCTTCCCATGCCCATAATGCTCCCTTCCGGACATGATGCATCATTTCAACCGATCGCACGCCGCGGAAAGGCTCTCGTCCGGTGATGCATTGGTACAGAGTGGCTCCGAGGGCGAAGACGTCAACAGGGAAGGAGAAGAACTGGCTCGGGTCGACAAGCTCGGGAGGTGAGAAAGGTAAAGTCCCGAGACCTAGGCCGTCAATAGGTGGGTGTGATGGGTGGATGAGGAGAGATGAACCAAAGTCAGAGAGGCGGATGTGAAGGTCCGAGGTGAGCTGTCGTCAGCGATGTTGTCAGCAAGTCACGCACCAAGAGGTTCGCCGGTTTGATATCGGCGTGCACGATGCCTTTTCCATGAACCCATTCCAATGCTTCGGCTCCCTCCATCGCCCATCTTTCCCACAATTGCCTCCCTACCAGATGCGGACTAGTTCGGAGCATTCGGTCAACCGTGCCGAGGGGTGCGTGCTCAAGCAGGAGAACCCATCGTGACAGGGATGTTGTAGGTGGTCCCGCCTTGGCCGCCTGTGCGAGTGCGGGCAAGGAAGGGGAGGAAGCCAGCGATGAAAGTGATTCCGACACGCACGTTGAGCTTCTTTGCCGCAGGAGAGATTTGTCGGTTTTAAACTCGGACGCTAATCGGCCGTGAGCGGATCCTCGGCGCCCAACTTCACGCTCCTCTTTGACGGCGATGAGCTTGACGATATAGTCGGCACCATGTCGCCTCATCTGCTTATCGGTACCATCCCGTAAAGGTGATAGCGCTCGAGATATTTTCATCGGCCCTGGACCGGTAAGACGTCCTAGAAAGAATGCCTCTCTCAGTCCCATCGTCTGCGAGTCCCGATCTGGAGACATGCTCTTAGCGGCGCAAAGTCGCCAGCTCCCGCCCACGATGTCGTTTCCCCGTGCATTGACTTCGGCGCCATCTCGCGAGCCACGTCCTTGCATTCGTCTCCCTTCTACCTCCCGCTCCCGCTTGTAGGCTGCGAGGTATACCTTGGCGTATCGGCCTTCTCCAAGGAGATATGTCGAGCTTGGCTCGAAGCGAAGGTTGACGTCTTCAGAAGAGGGTGGTAGGGGTGGTTGCCATGGGAGATGGATACTGGAGGAGGAGGATGGCAGGGAAGGAGACTGGTGTAGCGGAGATAAGGGCTCTTCGATTGACTGGAAGTAAGGTGATTCGAGACGCAAAGGAGGTGGTAATCTTGCACGCAGACTGGCGGACCGAGAGAGGGCATGAGGTCGTGGCGAGGACGAAAGGCGAGGAGCAGGAGGGGGATTGATCGGGCCTGAAGCGGAATCGTCGAAAAAGGATAATGTGCGAGGGGAACTTTGTCCAGTTGGTGGTGTCGGCAGGTCTGATGGTTCAGGTGAATGTCCGAAAGCTTCTGCCCCTCGTAGAGAAGCTCGGCGTGCAAGATTACCGTTACGTTGACCACGCAAAGGTTTGGGCGGCGGGGCCTCTGAGGTCCATGAGACGGAGAAGAGGTCGTTCCGAGACGCAGTCGAGGATGACCTTGACTTTGTCCCAGTCATCTGAGGGTCAAGTGACGGGAATGGCAGGTGATTGAGTGCTATCTCTCAACCATGCCGGGTTCGCTGATGATCTCGGAGGAGGCGAGAACAGGAATTTATACACGAAATGATGTGACTCAAGAAAGCGGAAACGTGATCCCAGACTGGTGCCGAATCGAACAAGTGATATGGTCGCGTCAGTAGTCTCCCATAAAAACTGGCTCAATCTTCTGGTTGGTCACCTTCAGATTATCGATTTACAACAGCTACTCGCGCCCTCCATGTTCAAGGTCCGTCAATCCCCAACCTTCCCCTTCCTCACGCGCGCCTGGAACAGACCGCCTCATTTTAGGGCTAAGGCTGTTTCTCGCTTCCCGCCGCAACTCGTCGCTCAATTTGGAGGCCGTCGAGACTGCAGTCAATGGTGAATCCGAACAGACCGCTGAAAAGTCTGAAGGTTCGATGACTACCGAAGTCGCACCGTCGTACCGCAAAGAGTCCGGTGAGGGCGCTCCTGATCGCGTCCCATGCCTCGGTCTCAGCATTCCTTCCTCTCCAAGACTAGACGAATCCGCCGATCTTGCGATCGTACTGCTCTCGGTAATACCCTCGGCGCTAATACTCGGCCTGATCAGACTCGCCCAGAACACTCCAGATGTGCCGTCATCCATGCTCGCGCCTGGACTCGGAGTTGTACTGCCGTAACCCGAGCGCAAGCCGCCAGCTTTTCGGTCCGCCGGGGAAAGCAAGGGCGAATTCGGTGTGTTTGGTGTTGTGGGCGCCGCTGGCGAGGTAGAGCGACTCTTGACCGTCGAGCCTCTTCTCCGAGCCGTCGAGACGGATAAAGCTCGCGGTGCTGGCTCATGATCTGCCTCCCTTGTCAGCACTCGTGTGTACCCTCCTTCTTCCTCGTCTTCTTCCTTTTCCACCTGGTTCCCTGCCTTGATCACTTGGTCTACGAGGCAGAATTGGATGACGTTCATAACGAGGGGGAAGATGGCCATGACGAAGATGACCTGGGCCGAGGGTGAAAGGTAATCGAGGAGACCGTGGCCGAAGCCAAGCAGGAGAACGGAAATGTGGGGGAGGGTCAAGGGTAGGAGAACGAGTAGCTTCATCAGGATGATCGAGAGGAGGTATGGTGCGAGCTGCTGCCACCAGCTGCGAATGTAAGCGGGAACTCCGACCTCAAACTCACAATCTCGGTCGAGGCGGGTTGCCATATTGGCCACTGACAAAGCCTTCCAGACCGAGCCGAACGGTGAAGACCCAGGTGAGTCCAAGGAGAGCGAAGTAAAAGATAGCAACGCCTGGACCATCAGCTTCACCTTGGGATATTCGGGAGGGAATACCGATGGTCGTGTCTATCAGTACGTTGAGAAAGTATAGAGAGCAAGGGTTATTGTTGGCAGCTTGTGCGACGAGACTTGAGATCTAGACCATGAGCGAGAGCACTACGCTGTGTACTTACCAGGAGATTGAGAGCGTGAATCATTGCCTGCCCCACGAGCTGCTTGCTCACATCCCACAACCAAATCCTCCAAGGTCGCTTTCTTTGTTCAAACTGCCGTTTGACGACAAGGGAGGAGACGACAAAGATGCCCACTGGCAAGGTCAGCCTGGAAAAAACTCTCTCATGGGACAGAACCCACTCAGTCCCTGCACAATTAAAGCGGTCGGACCGAGTAATTGACATGTTGAGGGATCTTCGACAGGGGAAGGAGGTACCTCAGGCGGAGGAGTGAGTAGGATGAAAAGCGGCGGCCGAAGGAGAGGCATAGCCTGTTATCGTAGTGCTGAATGAGTCAAGACTTCCAGAGCGGACCGCTTGAATAGCAGCGGCGTCATGAAGAGGTGAGAGATAAATTCAGCCTCCAAGAATCTGGCTAGACCCGGAGCGCTGTTTTCACCCTTTTGGCGACATTGGCAATGTTATCTATTGAAGCCACCACACGGAATGATCATGACGTCTCGATTCAAGATGATGCGGATGCAGAAACATCTACTCCCAATCCAAACACCACCCAGCGCAATGGCTCGAAGGTGGCAGCCATTGACATCAACGAGGATAAACCGACCGCCCGCCTGAAGAGGATCGCCGATGCGGTGGAAAGATCAAGATCAGAGTACAAGTCAGAGGATGCCTACACCGAGCGAGGAGTATATCTCCATTTTCATAATCGACTAAGGCTAACGGATTCGTCAAGTGGTATGATGAGGCATCTATCGAAGGAGACGCTTCCAGGCCATGGGGCATCACTCCCAAGATCGACAGGCAGCGGCTCGGTAAGTGTTTGCTTCTCGAACTGTCCTTGCCATTGACCTCGATCTTGCCCAGAGTTCATGGCCATCTCCGCCTATTACGCCTCACCTCCTCAGCATGCCCGAGCTCTCTCACTTATCCTCTCCGCTCTCGATCCGAAGGCCCGCTCTCTTGGAGGTCTGACTCACGAGCTGCTCGATATCGGGATCAATTCAGCAATCGCTTGTCAAGACGAGGGGAACGCTGTGAAGTTTGCCCAATTGGCTTCCAGCCTTGTGAATGCATCCTGCTCCTCCAAGGGACGAGACTGACCAGGCCGTCCAGTGGAGCGGACAGATGGCAGGAATTGCAGCGACGTCTTCCGATGCCTTCCATTTCGCTGGTATGCTGTCAGGTGAGCACTGTCTGTCGGATTTGAACTGTTCTCTCATTCTGCTGGAACATCAGAGGCGATTATCCCCTTACTGGGGTCGACATCCGCGTTCGGCTTGCACTACCCGATCCTCGACCGGTTGGCCAACATCACTCTACTGATACTGCGGGGCATACACGCTGTTCCTTACGACGCCGGAAACGCGGGCTGTCTGCAGTCATTCTCTCGCATGGTATCCCGAGTCAAACGGAAATGTTCTGAGCCCTTCTTGAGGCCTTTGTTCCTGTCAGAACAAGATGAAGCAGCCGCCAAGATGTACCCCGCGGTGACGTCCGGATCGAATCGGACAGACGAGGAGGCAAGGAATGGCGGTGACGAGGATCATTACGCGGAAGATTGTCCTTCACCGGTCGAACGGTTGGCAAGGCTCTTTCGGCTCGACGAGGCTGGGATCGGTGCGCTGCAGGGAACAATCAGACGACTCGAGAAAGGACTCAGGCATGCGACGGGTCCGGGTATTGCCGGAAACAAGGAGGAGCGAGGAATCCGGGAGCTGTGATGGCGAAGGGACATGTAGGCGTAATCCGCATAGGTAATTAAGGAGGTGTCCCGCTGTCGCAACTCGTACGGGGCAGCCATGTTCATGACTTGCTCGGGAGTCAAGCCGTGATCTAGATGACCGACCATCGCTCGAATGAAAGCGTCCGCGGATGGAGGGGATGCCTGAAGGTCGTTCTCCGCGGTCGAGCAGCCTACTTCAACATGAAGGCTGCTCCAATGCGTGTCAAGGTTGAGCAGACCTTTGGCATGCTCAAGAGCCGCTTCCCTGCCCTTCGTTCGCTAGGTCAACGCCTCCGCAGCCGTCGCGATCAAACGCAAGCCCACGTCTTCATCGTTGCCGCTGTAGTTTTTTATATCTCTTTCTCGATGACCACCCCGTCAGAATGGACACTACGGACATTCAGCAGACTGCAGCCCACGCTCCGGGGGGTGCGAAGACTGCAACCGATGTCCAGCCTAGATGAGAGGCGTTAATGCTCGAGTTGGTCGACAATGAATGGGACTTGGATGACTTGGAGCTACAGTAAGTCTCATGCATCGCTATCACTCTCGCTACTGCTTCTCATCTCGCGCTTTGCCTTGCTAATAGCTTCATTGTAGGTCAAGCTCGGACATGGATAGTTCGTCGCCTTCTTGCTCAGCTTCCCTCAATATAGTGGCGCCGCCAGGTGTACCGTCGACGCCGTTGCCTGCATGGTTACGCCAGTCTCGAGCCTTCCGCCATGAAGCCTCAAGATTGCAAACCTACAAGATATTGAAGACGGCAGACCAAATCGAGGGGAGGGTACTTACATTTTCTCAAATGACTCGCCGTCGCGATTGGTGGGGCATCCATGTTCGGCCATCCACTTGGCCACCTCTGGAGCTACCTGTCCTAAATTCTTCCCGCCCATACCGCCCTTGTAGCCCTTCCAATAGTTGCCGGCGGCCAACCATTGACAGAGAAGATCGAGGGACGATGGATGTGCGTCTGAATGCCAATGCCGGGCGCGCTGGGGCATAGGGGTGGCAGAAGGGGTCTTGGGGGCGGTGTTGAAGGCGTCTGAGGAAGGGGTTGGACTGTTGGGGATGCTTACGCGTCGAGTCTAAAGTCATACAAGTCAGAAAAGGAGCCGAACAACAGGGGGACGTTACCGGTGCCAGCGGTGAGGTCAAATGGTGAAGTTGCGGGGCATCCATGGTACCCAGATGTAGAGTGATGCGAGGACTTACTGGGCATGCTGGAATGACGCGTCTAGGTGGCATGGTTGACAAGGTATAGGTTATTGCGAGGAGGGTGTTTTGTAAGTTTATAAAGTCGCGCCTTATTCTACAAGTGAACAGCCCCACTCCTGGCCGACGTGGTGGAGAACTAAGTCACGTATCAAGGGGTTGCCATTGTCCAAAAGCGGGAAAAGACTCACACGCTTGTCAGAGACGAATTGCTACTTGGCCTCCATGGCCTCTTTCAACCCGGACAACCTGGCTTCTCCGGTCATTTTTGAGCGATCCACAACTGCCGGAGCGGATTGCTTGGACGCTTTCTGGACGGTCTATAAGACGCTCAGCAACAGCAGCGACAGCGTGAGCAGCTCACCCTGGAGCAGCTGGCGCAGTCGACACCATGGCGTCAAGTGTGTACTATGCATTGAAGAAGCACCGCCAAGAAAAAGAAGCGAATGATGGATTTCGCAGAAGCAGTTTCTCTCGAGTTCTGGTAAGCGCCACACGAGAATCCAAGAAGTAAACAAGTGGGGCTTGGTCCACATAGTATTAGTATTGTATGCTGCATACGTGAGGATCAGCTTCAGGCTTGCTTGAAGTGGCCTCCCGTCCTCATCAGCAACCAATGTGCATCAATGCTAGTGCCGCCATCTAGGTGTAGTCAGTGATGCTTTAGGTAAATGTGGGACTGAGCAAGGAGAACCAAATCAAGTCATGTCACAAAGGGGATGGGGTTGGCGCACCGGTAGGCATACATCTGAGCATGCAAGGATATTCTGTGGGATGGTTGAAATGTGCGTTTGTATAAGGTTTCTCTTCGGAGTTTTCATTATCAACAACCAGAGCTATGCTCACAAAGGCCCGAGGCCGCCCGCATGCTTTCCCAAGAGCCATGCTGCTATCTTGAAATCAAGTGGAGCCGTGGTCATATACACGCGCATAATATCATCACCTCACAGTACAGAATCCATTTGCCGGAAAGCAAAAAGGAAAAGACATGCGGCGGCCGTGGCTCGAACACGGGTCGGCTCCTCAGGAAGTTTCCAAAGTGGAAGGGAGTCATCCTAACCACTAGACTACCGTCGCTTGGACCCGAGACGGATTGGGGGAGCACTGAACCTGATTATGATCGATCACAAAGAAAGAAGAAAGACAGAAAGATACAAAATGGTAGGGGATTGTGTCTAGGAGCTAATTTCAACTTGCGCCTCCTTTGTGCGGGTCAGCCTTCTTACCAGGGCGATTATGAGAGCTACCTTGGGTCTTGCCCTTGGCATGTCGAGTATAACGGATGAACTCATTACTGGGTTGGTTGGCAAGTCTCATGTTGAGTTTGTCAAGATCCGGGCGGGTTTACCGAGTATTGTGGTTGGTTTGTTTTGGGTATTCTCATTGACTCTGTTGGATCTCGGTGCTTGACGGGATATTGGAATACTACATTCCAGAGGAATGGAATCGGTGTTTGAGATTCATGACAGGCTCACTTCGATAAAACATTGCAACAGGGACTCCGGGCTGCTGGTGCCATGCCGCCGGTGTCGGGGATTCGCCGGGCATGATATTTTCGAACGGTCTGAATCCTTTTTGACCCGTTGAATCACCCAACCAGGAGAGTTTTATGAAATCGAGCAGGAGGACACGGTGACTCCGGCAGCGAATGAAGACCGCATCATCAACACGACGCGGTCGAAGCCGAGGAAGAAAACCCATGCCGGCGTCGATGTGGACGAGCTTGGCGCACCGGCACGCAGTATCGGACAGCCGGATGACGCGGTAAGCATCGTTGTGCATCCTTCACGGGAGCCATTGCACACTACACGGTGGACTGTACTGACAGGACGGAATCATAATCAGCAAATGTGTGTGGAAGCGTCTCGCATACGATCCCACACACCGCCTTTCGCCGAATGGAGTGATTCCTGTCCTCTCAGCTACCGAAGCCCTTGAGGCCATGCGTGCGAATCAGACGGCAGCTCGGAGTCTCGAGCTCGATCTAAGGGTCAAACTCGTCGGCTGGAACTTCCAGATGGAAGGCGCGCCTGCTGGAATGAAGGAGGGTCTGGCGAAGCACATACAGGCGAAGTGAGTACCCAGGCTTGCCTTCGACATCACTGGATGTCCAAAAACTACTCAAGCTGATGCGCATCTTAGCGAGACGTCGCTGGCTTCGCTCAAACGGGAGACACTCGTTCCCCGCAGCGAGGAGCTTCGTCGTATTCAGTTGCGTCTTCCTACGAATGACGAGGCTTCCACTCCCGCCTCCGGCACCACCCCACAACTCAGACGCGTGCGTCGGCCCCGCAGGCATCGGCCGCGGCGTCAGGTGCTGGGACATCAACCGGAGCCATAGGGCTCTGAGCGAAGCAAGGAGAAAGGGGGGACGGGCAAGGTGATCGGGGAAAATCGGATGCTTTTGACGTCGAGTAGCGGGCTTACCTCAAGCGATCCGTCAATTATGTAGAATGCCTTCGCTCATCCCGTAGTACGCAAGCCAGAGATGCATACATGATCGTCAATGAAAGCGATACAATCTTACGATGTCGCCAACCACAGTGGCATAGCCTCGTCCCGCTTCTTGCTCGGCACCATCTTCGTCAAACAAGCTAACAGGGCGAGATCCCGCCGGCACATTGGGCATGAAGAAGTATTGGGCGTCTGCAGCCAGGTCTGATAGCGTCGAAGATCAGCACAGCCACGTACACGGAATGAGTTCTCACATCCAGACAACCCTTGTGATACATGTGCTTGCAAGGCGTCACGGTGATATTCGACATATCCTCGTACTGCTTCCATCAGTCTAGGTCTCGTCACTTCAGGACACGAGCTCACCTCATCGTGGCACACCGAGCAGTACTCGTCCCTCACCATACCCTCCTGCTCGCCAAAGTCACCCCAAGAAACATGCTCCAGCGTATTCTCTGCCATCTTCCGCCTACAGTCTGAAGGCCACCTCGTCACACCTTTCGCGACCAGCTGAACCACTCTCATCCGCTCAATATCAGTCATCTCCGGCTTCAGTTGAAGCGACGAGAAGAGGTCGGCATAGTGAGAGCCAGCACTATGACCGGGCGGACCTCGTGCTGCGACGTAGTGGTTGTAAAGCGAAGAGGGGTTGTAATCGTGCTGGTGGCGATTCAGCCAATCCTGGTCGAACGGTGGCCGGCTTCGCTCGGATCGCGGCGGTGGGAGGTCACCGAATCCACTCGGCACATCGGCCACGCGACCTGTGAATCGCGTATCGCCCAACATGTTCATTGTCGAGGGCCTCTCTGGCGCGCCAAACGATCGCTGCAAGCGGAAGGGTCGCCGACTCATTTGTTCGACAAAGTCGGGAGGCATTACTGATCCATCGCGCCGGCCAAACGGATCCATTGGGTCGTGACGTCTCCCACCCGCGACGTCAACGGGAATCTCGCCCCACAGATCAGGCGAACGATTTGCTCTTGGTGGGTCAGTATCGACAGCTATGTCCTCGTCGAACTCGCGGCGAGCGGTGACGGACCGAGGGCGGACGTATGGCAGAGCGCCGTCGCGATAGTGTCGAGTGGAAGGCGGAGAACGGGGACGGTCCAGATTCAGTCGTCGGTTGATAGCCTCTTGTACGTCGCGATTCCATGAGCCGATCTCGGCGATGTCGGAGTGATGTGCCCTTTGATCGCTTTCCTCGTCGCGTCGAGAGAATGACCTTGATCTACCGGCCCAGCTACGGTCAACTGCTGCCTCGTCCACGTCCATCGAGGTGTCACTCAGGAGATCGGGTACGCCCAGGTGAGCTGCCCGGATCCCAGTCGGACTGTATTCCCCATTGGGTTGGCGAAGAAGACGAGCATTATCCGCAGCCAGTCGATTGGGTGAGCTCATGCTGCCCGTTTCAGTGCGGACAGCGTCCAGGTGCGCCAATCGCTCCCGAAGATATCTCGAGCGAAAGGCGGTGCCAACGCTGGTAGACCTGTCAAAAGGTACACTAGAGGATGGCAGTCTAGCCGCTATCGACCTCTCCTCACCACGTGCTTCGAGATCACGAATTGTCTCTTCAAGCATGCGTCGCCTTCGAGAGATCTCCCTGTCGTCCCGCGTCTGTTGTTGCGGTGAGGAGTCGAAGGAGTCAGGCCGGCGCCAGTCGTGGCCCCAGGCTGATGCAGAAGATCTGCGGGGCGGCGGTATAGGTGGCGCTATGGGCAAGAGCCCAGCCGAGAGAGGGGCGCGGGAGGTATCTGTTGCCCGAGAGTCGATACCAGCGAACAACGAGCGATGCGGTGAGGCGATGTATTGCCTGTCTTGCTCGTTGCCGACAACCGCTTCCGTCAGCAGTCTAGCCGACGTGTCGTGCTGCTCTTGGTCGGGAGGATGGTCTACGGAGGAACTAGATGCGGCAACATCGTCGCTCGATCGGGATTGAGGCATCCTCCTCCACGAAGCATCTTGTCGCCGGGGCACGTCCGCCGGCGCGAATTGAGGCCGGGCGCCGACCGAGACAGCAGCAGATTGGACAACTGGGGCGAGAGTGGACCGAATGGTCGACTGTGGTGGCCTACGCTCCATGATCATAGCATCGCTCCACGAAGCCGCGGCTGCGCTTCTCAAACTGGATTCAGAGCCTGTGCTGGGAGTCGCACTCAACGGAGTGGAGCTGCGTGCGATTTCGGGCGACGTAGTCATAAACTCTGCTCGAGGTCGGTACGCCGAAGGATGATATCGATCGCGAATCAGTCCGAGCTCACTCAAGCCATTGGCTTGGGTATCGCGATCAAAAGCGGCGAGGTGTGCTGGCTCGGGATCAACTCGCGGTCGGATGGCGACTGGCGGTGTTCGACATTGGCCTTGATGATAGGCATTGGGGTTCATGCTGGGCAGTCTCTGTGACAGCAACGCTGCCGATTGAGAACCGCTCGAGCCCGCTTCGGCGGCGACTCCCTGTGTCCGGCCAAGCCTTGAGACTCGGTCCTCCCGTTCTCGACGCTCGCGAAGATCTCTTAACAGATTCGCCAGGGTGTCTTGAGGAGCCGAGATGCCGCTGTGATGCGCTTGGTCACCATTCCTCGATGACGCCAGCGTCATAGTGTCTTGAGCTTCCTCGGGGTCGACCTCCATCGGATGGCCATGCGGAGATACCGGACTGGGGTTTCGGCTAGCGGTTCGACTGCTGGAAGCCTCGCTTGTGCTGCCGAGGAGATCTGCGGCGTGCGGGAATGACTTGACTCGGATGAGACTGTTTGGTACAACAAGGCTGCTGCCGGAAGCAGTGATGGGGGTGGGACTGATGATATCGGGGCAGGACGTATCGGTGGGGACAGCAGGAGTATGAAGGCGATTCGGCATGCTGACTGTCGATGTCGAGGTCATTCGAGGAGGAGAAGGATGGAATTCTGTGGCAATGGCCGGTGCAGAGGTCACTGAGCCATCCGATGATCTGAACGGGCCGGGCATCGAACCGCAGTGGGGGAAAGGAAGACGGTGGGGGAGGGGGCAATTTTCGAGAGGTAAAGATTGCCTCGTATGTGCTTCGTGTTGAGGCAGTTGCCCGGATGACGGGCTACAAATGGGGATGGTGAGCGGCGGGGGAGGCGTATCGAGTGGTTGAGAAGCAAGGGGCCGGGGTTGATCGGTGATGAAATACGGGTCTATACGGGTATCAGTATCGCGCTTAAACATACCGACCAGGCGTCATGACCGGCTCGACGGCTCCCCGTCAACCGGCAATGAACAGGTGGCGAGGAAGGATGGTTGAGCACAGCCTCATCCTTTCGGCTGTTTCAAGGTAATCTCGGCGCGGCGTGGGAAAGAAACGCCCAGGCGGGATTGTTTCATCCCATTCCATGTTAATGTGAGCGGATGGCTAAAGGCAGCCAGGGAGATGGGAATGAAGAGGACGATCAGGAGACAGGTGGTGAGGGGAGGGGTAAGGGAGGGCGATCATAGGAGGAGATGATGACCAGATAGTCAGCTAAGCTGCAGACTCACGTCATGAACTGTCTCTCAAGTATACGCAATGACGCATCCGCTCCACGTCGTAGTAGGCGAGTATTTATCGGGACTGAGAAGCGAGGTTGAGCGATGGTTGATGATCGCCGTTGACACACCGGTGGGTGAATGCCTTCACGAGGCTGGTTGATGGGTCGTGCGACATCTTGTCAGCATCACTTGACCTAGATCGCTGATCGACTAGACGAAACATCCTGAAGTATTTCATCTGCACTCACCAAAAGTGATCAGAAGGTGTTCCACGGTCGAACGAGCGCAGTCCCGGCTGTCCGATCCACGAGTCGTCTGCTCCCTTGTCCTGGCTAAGATATTGTTGAGCGAAGATTTCTCTTGGTCTACCATACAACTGCTATATGAATGATGACTTGAAAATAGACATTGTTAATCAATGTTCCTGTGTAAGAGTGGAGTGATGATCGGTGTCGGACGTGTCCGTTTGCCGAAGTCATTATTCCACTTCTCGCAGTCCAAAGTAGATCCCGCCGTCATCATTCAGCCGTACATGCATCTCATACATCAGAACCTTAAAACACCGCTATGTAATCATTCACACGATCCTTGGCGTCCTGTGCGATGCATTCCGCGATCCACGTCAAATTCCGTACTTCCTGCTCCTTGAGCTTCACAAAGCTATAAAACACGGCGTATTGGAATTGCTGGAGGAAACTCTGCTTGTTCAGCTCGACATCGTGCTTGAAGAACTCGTCCTCAAGGCTCGATCCCGAGTCGTCCGCGGCAGTATTGCCACCGATCCCGGACTTGTCGAAAAAGGCGCGATATTGCGGAATGTGTTCGACAGCAGAGACAACGGCTTCGACATCGTCTGCTCTCGCGAGCGCATTGTTGCCTTCCGGGTAGAGTCGGCCAATGGTGGGAAAGAGGCGGGCGCGTTGATCTTTCGAGAGCTCGGTACCGAAGGAGTTGATGGTGATGTTGAGCGTCCGACGGTCGGCTTCGAACGCGAGGATTCGGGTCATGATCTCGGAAGTGGGTGCGGGAAGGGTTTCACAGAACGAGTGGAAATCTTCGAGGTAAGCCTTGTAGAGGGCGTTTCGGATGATCTCGATGTTGAGGTCGTCTAGATCCTGAGCAGACAGACAATCTCGGAAATAAGGGGCTAAGATTAGCCAGTTCTTCTTCTCGATCAACCCACCTAGAGGTGTCTCGACGAGCACGCTATGGTACAGCTCCTCCACATTTGTCGCCACGCACAGCGCCGGCATAGTGTCAAATACACCTAGAGGATGACACCGTTCGAGAAGCTCGTGGGTGTCGCGTTCGTGCAGTGTACCAAGGGTGAGGAGGATAACGTTGTCGATCATATAAGCATAGGTGATGTAGTCCATGAACGTTGCCAGGGGTTCATTAGCATTCGTCCGGATGTAACTGAACTCGGCGACGAGCTTTTCAGTCGCCTTGTCGGCGATCGTGGCGGTTGATAGGGGTAGGGGCTCGTTGGCAAGAAAATTGCCATAGTCGGTGGAGGAGAGTTGCAAACGGAAGTCTTTCATCAGCTGTGAGTCTTAAGGGCTCACTCACCCTCGAGATTCTCGCATTGGGTCAGGTTGTGATAATTGCCCTGAGTCAAAAGCGCGCCTTTATATCCTCGCACCACTCCTTCGAGGAAGCCATTCGACATATTGAACGCCAAAGCCTCCATCGTGGTGGATTTTCTCGCGGAAGTCTATGGTGCTAACTTGAGGGTCAGCGACTTGGCGGTTGAAGTGACAACAGGCGACAGGATACTCACAACGTCTAGGTTCGAGACGTTCAAATGTACAGGCTGCTTTGTACAGCGGCGGCTCAGTGCTCGACCGTCGACCAGATAATGAAACGAGAATAGGAACGTTAGTCAAAGCGAGGGATGATTGATCGAAGGCCTGGAGGATGGTAGAGATGATAGAGTTTGCTCGTGATAGCCTGACGATTCAGTCAATGTATCGGATAAGTGAATTATCGAACAATCGTACTTGAACGGCTGATCTCGGGATTTACACGTGGGATAGCCTTTCTGGTGATAATGTTGTACCCTGTAGCAAGCGAGAGTTGGTGCGTTAAACCTTCCCAATTACGTGCGGATCATCGTTGGACGTATCCTTATCGTTGTATTACCTCAACCCATATTGTCTGCGGATCCCTCAGTCTGTAGACGCTTTTGCTTTCAAGCTGGCACCGGACGTGATCAGGGTTTTCCTATCCTTCTTGTATCGAAGAAAGCGCTTGAAATCATTTCAGCTGCTATCCCAAACGCGATTGACCGACTCGCAATCCACGAACCCTCACCTGATTTTCAGTGTCTGTAGCGCCTTTCTGTCGCGGATCAGGGAATATGGAAAGGGCTAGGCTTCCTGGCGCCCTCGGTCTGGGCGGTTTGAACAACTCATCCTCGGAACCCTTGCTTTGATTCCCCCAAAGAGGCTGCCAAACATCCCTTCCCGTGGCTCTCCGCTCACTCTTCATAATTTACCCACTGTCCACATACCGGAGCAAGCCCCATCTCTGAAATGTCTTTGAATCACTCTTATCGTCACTGGCTCCAAAGGCAGCACACGTCCTTCTTCTTCTTCAGCTCAATCGGGACCTCCTACTCTTCCCCAGTTATCACCCTCTCGATCTGCGACATCAAATCTGGTCAAATTGTACCAAGTGCTCGACTTCCAGCCTGACGTTGTCCTGCGACGAGTTGAGTGTGGACCCAGGCATCAAGTCATTGACACAGACCAGTCCTCCTTCGACGTGCCAACATAGAATCAAAACGTCCGAAATGAATCTCTGCCCGTTATTCAACGTGTCCGCCTGATCGTCTTCAATGTCGTGTCTGCAATGGTCATGAGAACAACAGTAGCGAGACCAGCCGTTATTCTTCGTCACGCTAAGAGCCTGGCTTATCCACCTCTCTTTGCTGAGCCCCTGAAGAATTCCCCAAGTTCGGACCTTGCAGTAGGTCCTTGATCTCGTTATACGGATAGAATTGCACCAGACTACAGCCTTGTGATCGCCACAAACACAGCAAGTTGAGTGTGCATGAGGTTTCGTCCTATTCTTTCAGAGTCATGAATAGCGACGTTCCGCTTCATCCGGAATTATGCCGCTAAAACCGGAACCTCTCGCATGCTCCTTTTTCCGCACCTCCGCCTCGGTCACGCGGCCGTACCATTCGGAAGCGCCGAGGGCGGCTCAGCGACATCTGCGTGGCCCTCTGCCTCGCGGTTTCGCGCGGTATTACCGTCAAGCGAATTCGGTTCGATTGACCCATCCTTCCCATTCATCTCCGTCCCGATCCCCGAAACCGAGCGGACCTTTTCCAGCAGATCCGTCACATCGTCCAAGTCCATCGCCATCTTTCGTCTCCTCCTTCGCTGGGTCATCCTTCTAACAATGGCACTGGGGACAACCGCACCAAAAACCGTAAAGTTCCCGCAGCAATCGACGGCGGTCGGCTCGAGGCATCTCTGGATAGACGTACGACAGGGTGAGCTCTTCGCCGGGATTGATGGTGCGACGAGCAGTGATTGTCAACTTGATGGTACCGCGAAAGCCTTGGGGATTGGGTGGTGGTGGGTCGCACGGTAATACGGAAGGAGGGGCGAAGGATTTCGGTAGGTTTCGCGCCTGATTTTCAATCCTGGTCATCTTCGCAGACTCACCATGAGGTTCGGCTCGCACGAGTGATTGATATGGGCATGCAGGGCGTAGAGACCGCCAGATTCCTCTTGATTGAGTGCCGCCAGTCCCATCAGCTCGAGAAAGCTGGTGAAAGAGAACCATCGGTGCTGCTCGTCGTCGGCGAGGGGGATCGTCTTCTTCGATAGTAGTTTTTGGAAAGGCTTGTAGTTCTGCTCATCAGACTGGGGATTGAGGACCGTCGATAGCAAGGTGTGTGCGAAGCGCCATTCTCGTCGTCGGATGTCTCCAACTAGTTCCCTACTCATCAGCAAAGCCTACGTAGAGGACCTACCACTCCTTCCTTTCCATCTCCTTCTTCTCGACATTCACCCTCGCCATTCCGCCCCAAGCCCTGTTTTCAATCACCTCGGCTTTCCCGTTCTCCCTGTCACTTTGTCATGGAAGCTGAAAAGCGGAAAAGCAGAACTCGCTTAGTACCCAAATGCATAATCCTCAACGCGTTGGTGAGACTTCTCGGGCAAATCCTGAAAACCACGTGGTCCACGTTTCGGGAGCAATTTTGGAAGGCGCGCGAGGGAAGGCGCCTATCCAGGATCCACCAGCTTCTCATCATCTCGGACATTCAATATGATACTATGCACCATTCCTTCACAATGTTTACAAGGCACCTAATCAACGGTGGCTGAAACTCAACAAGCTAGCTAGGCACCCACGATGAAGCACGACTGCACGTGACGAAGCCGTCGCAGTCCCGTCAATACCTTTTGTACCGGTTATGGGGTGACTGAGCCCCCGCTACCACGGACAGCGAATCCAAGTCGCGATGAGCGAGGCCAGACAGACACTCATCTAGCCAGCTTGAGCACGTCGCAGACGTATATATACCGGGGGATATAGTCACATACACATACGGATCCCTCCCGTCTAGCTCACCTCCCTAACCAAGCTCGAGACCAGTTTGAATGCAGGGTCTGGATCCTGCCGTGCCATCTCCGCCATACTCAAGAGCTTCTTCACACCGATAAGTAGCTCTGCTCTACCATTCTCGCCTAACCGAGCGTCGCGAAGCATCTGCATGGCCCGTAGCTGCTCGCCAGCGGATGGGAAGAGCTGTACTTCTCGGATACAGTGATCGACTCCCTCGAGCGAGTTGATAGGTGTGATGGGAATGTCGGTGTCAAAGGCGGACTCGGCGTCCATGTCACTCAAGATGCTCCGGTTAGATGTCGTGACGAGAATGAGAAGGCGCCGCCCCTTATCGTCAGCAGGATCCACGACGTCGGGCGCACCTTTGGTGGTCGCTTGCCAAACAGCACGACCAGAGCTTGCAAGACGCCATTTGAGAATCTCGGCCCGATGGGGTTCCAGTCTGCGGTAAGCGAGGAGCCGCAGATGAGACCCACCCAGAAGCCTCTCGATACTGTCCACTACTACGACGCTCAATGGACTCTTATAGCTATCCGTGAAAGTCTTGCTGAGCTGTGCGATCTTCTGAGTTTCGCTGAAGCCGACCATCGTCTCGGGCGAGATGAGCTTGATGAACGGGAACTCCGACGCCATAGCGATGGTCGCAGCAAGAGCCGTCTTGCCAGAGCCGGAAGGACCTGCGGGATGAGCCACGCCTCCAAGCCCGACTCACCGTGCAGCAGTGCGCAGACAAGAGGAGTGCGATCGGAGTTTCGCACCTGCTCGACAAGAAGACTCCCGTCTTTGAGAATGTCCTGATGACGAGTTAGTCGCGCGAGGCACAGTTAGACCCACGTCGATCCGCTGCGAATAGTGGATGATGCCGTTCTCTACCACAGCCTGCAACTCCTCCTCGGAAACGCCGAATGCCGGCTGCACCTCGTCCAGGGCGTGCATGAAATCTGCCCTCGAGATCTTGACATTCTCGATGTCCTCAAAGGCTGCAACGGTGCCGACCTGCACCAGTCAGGTATCCGCGCAGAAATCTTGAGCGTACCCACTTTGACGTGCCGGTTAAAGGCGAAACTTGTCGCGCTCTTGACCAAACCGCCAATCTCCGCACCAGAGAAATTCTTGGTCAACGATGCGAGCTCGGCCAAATCCACGTCGTTCGCCATGACGCCGTTGTTCTTCATCTTGGACGTGTGGATATTGAGTATCTGCAGACGGCCGTGTTCGTCGGGAAGCGAGATCTCGATGTGGACCTCAAGGCGACCGGGTCGAAGTAAAGCTTCGTCGATCATGTCCATTCGATTCGTCATACCGATAATCAAGACGTTGTTGAGTTGGTCCACACCGTCCATCTACGAAGTGAGCAATCATCACGAAGATTTTGCCAACCTTCGAAAGCAGCTGATTGACGATGGAATCGCCGACACCGGTACCGTTGTTCGTCGAACCACGCTGTTTGCAGATGGCGTCGAGCTCATCGAAGATTATGATGTGAAGCCCGCTCTCATCGCCTTTCTCCTTTTCCTGAGCGAGTCAGCTCGAGCCTGAAAGCGCAGCTCACCTCCTTTTCCGCATCTGCGAACAGCTTCCGGATGTTCTCCTCACTCTGCCCAACAAATTTGTTGAGAATCTCCGGGCCATTCACGACCTTTGGCTCCCGTGCGTTTAGCATCTTTCCGATCTGTCTTGCCATAAGGGTCTTGCCGGTACCGGGCGGGCCGAAGAGCAGAATACCTATACCATCCGTGAGATACGAGATTACCGGAACTTCCCCACTCACCCTTGACGTGCTGAATGCCCAGCTTCTCCACCAGACCTGGAGGAAAAATTCGACTTGCAAATGCTCGACGGAAGATCGCTGCAAACTCCGTATCCAGACCACCTATGCCCATGTCCTCGAACTTGAAGTTGGGAGCCAGGATCGCATTGGTCGGTCCTCTGAACGCATTAGCCAGAGTTTGGACTGCCCAAGCTACCTTTTTGACGAGTTCTTGAGCTTGATGCCACTCGTAGGGTCCTTCACCCAGATCACCTCGGTGCCCTCCATGATGATGCCGGTTTGATTATCTCTCTCATCGAGCGTTGATATTGATCGGACAGTCGCCTTCAATTCGTGCCCTCGGAAATCGAAGACGAGGGGTTGTAGGGGAGTCAATGGTAAGGACGGGAATGCCTACGATTCAGCTCGATCGAAGATTTGGACTCACGCTGGTGAACGCCGCGGCCATGTCTTCGCTGTCGAAGAGGTCGGGAGTTTCTTTGCGCTTGAGCCGGAAGCCAACCTGGGACACACGGGATCAGCTCTTTGAACCATCGCAGTTGGAGGAGCATGATCACCTCCAGTTCTACGGACGCCGCCCAATCCCCATTGGCTGGATAGAACGGCTCACACTCGACCGTTTCGCCAACCGCCGAGAGCCCGACCCATTGACGTATGATTTTGGATGGACCGAGATGCTTTGGTGGTAGTGTCCGGGTAGGGTCGCGGCTGGACGACGATCAGCATTGAGACAGGAGGCAGTACCAGAGACTTACATTATGGAGAGGACGAAACGATTCCGTATCATGACGAACTCTACTTCCGGTGGAAAGTCGCCAGAGTTGACGACGAGACGGTTTGTCAGTGCGAGAGGATCTGACGGGCATGGGGCGATGTTGAACCTGTTCGCCATGAGCTTGGCCATTCAACGTGAGCATGGAGACTCACATCCCCCGTCCAGAACCCGTTGAGACGCCTTGCAATCCACCTCTTTGACCTGGATAGCCTTTTGGCGGTTGTGGAGGTTGAGCTGGAGCTGAACGGTACTCGGCCTTCTCTCCATAGAGATCTCCACCGTCGGCACCGTATCCACCTTCGTAGCCTCCACTCAATCGCGGCGGTGGTGCCGATGTCTGTGGGAGCTGTCTCGCGGGAGAACCAAACCCACCGCCTCCTCCTCCATGATAAGGCTGTGATGGCGCAGGGACTCTTCTCGGCGGTAAGCCAGGCTGTTGTGGAGCTGGTGGAAGCGACGACTGGGAGGAATTATCGGCCGGCAATCGTTCATAAGGAGAGGCTGCCCCTCCCTGAGCTGCTCGACGAGCTGCCGGTGCGGTAGGGTCGCTCCGTTTGAAGAAGGACATCAGGGAGTAACGAGAAGAAGGCTCTCGCACCTCTTCTTGTCTGGCCTCGCGTTGGCAACGGGATCGGACGACTAGATATGGTTCAAAACAGGGTCAGGGAACGTTGCGGTATCGGGCAAAGTGTTGTACTGCGAAACAGTTCCCCTGGGGAAGGGAGACTCTTGAGAAAGGTAGGCGGCAAATGTGGAGTACGGAATGTGGCGCGCATCTCCGCCAATATTCATTGAAGCTGTTTTGAGCAGCGAAATTCAATTTCATCTACGCTCTATAGCCTTACAACCTGTGCAAACTTCTCGTCAATCTCTGCATCCGCCACCGTCTTGAGGAACTGTAACTGATCGGCGACGTCTTTCAGTACCGATAACACCTGGCGATTCCTGCTTCCCGTCAATCGAGTCAAGAAAATTGCGGTCAATTCACCCCTCGACGAAGCCATGTTCGCGATACAGAATTTCCTGTTCCTGACAATACTCCTTGACCAGCAGACTAGCTTCTCGAAGATGATGTCGGGGCAGACGAGGGAAGAGGTGATGCGTGACCTGAAGGTGAAGGCCTCCGTGGATAAATTCGAGTTCAGGTGAACAGATGACGTCCATGGTCGTGCGTAGCTGACGGGATGGAAAGCTCTCGGTCGGGCCAAGATCCTCGGTCGAGCATGCAAAGTGAGACAATACGATCTGGGTGTCTCAGTACAGCAGAGCATCTATGGCCAAGGACTCACCTGGACGTGCACCGGACTGCTGACAATGTGGCTGACGAGAATGTACCCTAAGCGCATTTGCCAAGTCGGCAGATTTCGTAGCATCGACCCAAAATACAGCCAGAAGAAGGCGACACCAGTCAACTCGAAGCGCCAGAATCCGTCGTGTTTCGGCTTCGGGCCGAGCAAGTAGGTGTAAGAGTTGGCGTATAGATTGAAGCGGGCGAGTGAGAGGACGATGTAGTACAGCTTGTGCCTGTACTGCGTTACGGGTGGTCATCAAAAGGTACGAGACATACTGGACAGAGATCATGGTCTTGGAGAACCCGTCGAATGCCATGACACGCTTGTAGTACGTCGACCAGAGGCTGCCGAAGAACTGCTTGGAAATGGCGAAGAAGGGGATGTGCTGGATGTCCGGATCATGTTCGGGATGATTCGTGACGACTGGGAGAGGCTATTAGCTCGTACATCGCAACTGTGTAAGAAGCACGGTGATGGATGTTGTGATTCTGATGGCGACCGCATTAGCGTTGCTCTGGAAAGGCAGAAACCTGACACTCACATCGCACCACCACCCGACACTTAAACCCCCAATCCAATCGGCGACAATCATCGCAATCACCCTATCCCACCACCAGTCTCCGGTAACACCAGTATGCCCGGCGTCGTGTACCAGGACTGGCGTCAGAGAGAGATATCTCGAGGGTTCACGTACAAGTCAGCTGATGGAAAAAGAAGCCTAAGAATGTCGCCGACGCCATCTGCCCTATCCATCCGGTGGTTCTGGTGACAGTCAACCGCTGCGATCGGGCTAGAGACGGCTTACACGAAGAAAAGCCCGAATGCAGTCCCGCCCAGCAAAGTGTACCGTAAGAGATCACTCCCATAACCTGCCAGAGGCCCTGGGCGGTCAAACAGCCCAGCTTTTGCGATGCATATCTTGAGGTGCTGATATGCTCTCGACCGCACACGCTCCGTTCGAGGATCTAAACTCGAAGTCGCGGGCTCGAGTTGAGAAGGATGTAGGGTGATGATGTCGATTGAAGACGATTTTTTGAGGTTCGGTATCGATGTCGAGGGGATCTGCGCAGATGACGAGTGACCTCGCTGAAGCATCGCCTCGCCGAGCGCGACCGAACCTTCCCTTGCCCAATGGCCTTTGATACCATCAGGATGCGCAACGAGCCCCAAAGCGATCGGCGGGGTGAGAGGTCTCCATCCTTCGTTCTCGTCCACTTCCACCCTTCCTACCGCTAGCTTCTCCACACGTCGCAGAGCGCTCGCCGGATGATAAGCCTCAATCTCGTCTGTAGCATCCCGTCCAACGAAATGCAGCAGGGCGAGTGCACCACCTGGGTGATATGGAGCCCAAGACGTAACGTGGAGAACGCGTGACCGGTAGATGATCAGGAGGGCGCCGTTCGTGATACGAGTGGCTATGTCGGAGCGAGTGATGAAAGGATGTGAGGGAGGCATGTCACATTCGCCTGAAGCTGCGTATCAGTCTCAGCCATGCCTGCAGGACACAAGGTGTGCGCAATCTGACGGTGTCTTCACGTCACGTGATCTCCTACTACTCCGGGGAGTATCTTCGAGATGGTTCGAATCCTAGTCTGTAGCTTGTCAGTTCGTCAGGTATTCCCCGTCTACATGCTATACGGTCTTCGGGCGGCATATTGAAGGCGTTTCGCGTGGCTAAGGGTCACGTGTATTGCGGCTCTAGACCAATTCGCCATCACCCATGCAACGGACCCTTTCGCCAACCCGGGCTTCCGCAAACCTCTCACCGCTGAGCAGGCCGCTGCTGAGAAGGACTTCAACCTCGAGGAGCAACTTGCTCACGACGTCGTCTTTCTGACTCGATCGGCCTGTCAAATCCAACAAAAGCATGCCTCCGATTGTACGGGAGATATCTCGAGATCGCCGCGGACAAGGCTTTCGATGTGGATACCTTCAGCCTCGACAAGGTCCTCACCGTTGGTCGCGCCTACCTGAAAGAACGAGTGTTTCGCAGCCATTACTTGCTGGAGTCGGCGGCGAGCGATGGGATCAAAGACAAGTACATGAAGTATTTGTCATTGAAGACCATCGCAAAGCACATCTTTACTGTGGTGAGCGTTGGAAGAGTGTAGCGTGAATGTCAGAACCTAATGCCTGGACCTTAGATGAAGCGCAACGAGTTTCCCCGAGCTACTTCCTATGAAGAGCTCGCGGCGTCCATGTCGGACTTGTACGATTGGAGTATTTGGCTGTACACTGGAGGGTCGTACACGGATCCGCTTCTACCATTCTTTCCTATCCTATTGCACACCCTTCTGATACTTCCCTCGCTGCCTTGTCATGCACGAAACCCAAGGGCTATTATGGCTCCACATCCGCGCAAGTGGCATATACGTGTTCCATCGCTGACCGGCATCAGTATTGTACTGTGCTTGCGGCACAAGTTTGCCCTAGAGACCGAGAGCCCCATGTATGAGGTAACACGTTCTTGTGTCATGTGTCACCACATTTCAGTGTGTAAAGTGACACATCCCAATGTTCTTTGGCAATCACGGGATGGAGCTCAAACGTATATACAGAGACCAGTGTGCCTCCCAGATAAGTTAGTTCTTCCCCCCGCCCTGGATCTGGTGAATCCAAAATCACAGTTCACCTCCTTGGGCTGGACCTAGTCCCAACACCTCTAGAGACAAGTCAAAGACACTTTGTGTATCTGTCTTAGTCTACCGCACCCCCTGATCCATTGTAGTTCTAGAGTCATCCCTTGTGAGATGCTGTATCAATGGAGGACATGAAGGCTAGCACATTTTTATGGGGAAGACCTTGTGAGCAAACGTGCGGAATGTTAGATCACGGTTCTGCCCGGATGAGGTCATAACATAGCCTGCGTGAAGGGGACTCTCCTCTCCAGACCAATATTGTAGATAGAGTGGCTGGGAAGAATCAGTCCCCTGTTCGAATAATGCCGTGCAGTTCTGCCTGCTTCTTCTCGTCATGCAGAACTCGGGCTGCCGTCCATCCACCCTCTACCCAACGCATCATAGACCTTACTCCATCTATCGCAATTTCAGCGTCGTGCCACGTCGGGTCAAAGGCGCAACAGTCGGCTTCGATCTGAGGCTCTCACTCGATTCTTTCCCACGGGGGGAGGGTACGATCAACGCGAACGCGTTGAAAGAGGTGCGGCTCAGCCTGCAATCCGTAGCCAAGAATTCTAACTTTCTTTTCGACATCGCCTCGTTTATCGTGGCGCATGGCTTGCGAACAGGGGCGTTTGGGAAAGATTTTACACTCGATCATCTCTACGAGGACAAGCGAGTCACTATTCTCGGGCTCCGGATCACCCGCATCTGCCTATCTTTTCGTCAGCGGACGAGCGGGGATATGGACTCGTAGATGGTTAGCCATTATCTGTCGATGCTGCCGCTACAAGATTCCGCAAGGTGGCTCGCGAATGCGGTATGGCATGTATGTCGTATATGCAGATGGCGGGTCAGGAGCTCAATGCTTTCAGATTGCCGGTGCAATTGTCGGCATGTCCAGCGTTCGCAGAGGATCCGCGACCGCTTTAAAAGCTGCGTTCGCCGCGATGTCGGCCCGCCTCATCCTCGGCCACACCGCTAGGAGTCATGTCCTTGAAGAGACCTATGATACCGAGCAGCAATGCTTGTCGCCTCTGCCATGACTGGCGAAACGCGGATCCAGCTAGGGAGCCACCGGCCGGTGGCCTTAGTTCGGTGAGTACTATGACTGCCTAGTACCTGTACCTGTTCCGAGGAGATCAAGGTCGACTCTGCTGTCGTCAGATTCTGCAGAGCGCTGTCCCGTGTCTGCATGATGGCATCCACTCTTCTCGATTTTAATCCCTCACCCCTGCTGATATTCAATCAGGAACGCCGCGACCAATCAACGACGGGCGATTCAGCTCGCTGACGCCCTCGAGCTGGATGCCCTGCTTCGGCAATTTCGATGTGCTTAGGTTTACTAACCAGAACATTGTAGTACTCCTCGATGCCCGATATCGCCAGCGTGAACGTTTACGACATGCTTCGAAAGGCCCGTAACGCCATGCGTACGCGCTTGAGCAGTATCCAAGCTCAATGGAGCTTGGAGCAAGATGAGGAGGATGGCCTTTCGCATGATCAAGCTATGTACGAGGACATCATGGCCAATGAGTCTGCTCTCGAGAAGATTACGGCAGACTTACCGGATGAGCTTGTAAAGCGCATGCTTCTTCGTTGTCAGAACGCCATCGAAGCGGCTACAAGCGAGGGGGCTCCCAACGGATATTTTCGGTTCGCGAGATGATGTGCCCGTCATGGACGATGATGGTGACGAGGAGGTGGAGAGTCTGGCGGAAAGCGAAGCCGATCCAGGAACAGAAGCCGGTAAGTTCGAAAACGAATCTGGAAGCAAGTGACTCGAGAGCTGCAAGGACCGTCGACCCGTCCAGTGGATAGGTTAGTCTCTGAATCATTGTCGTGAGACTCCCTTGCGGTTATCGGTGGTGCCTTACACCGATGAACGCTTCAGTATCTCTCCCTGCTTGGTGACTGTCTCCCGTAGGCGGCGCATTGTCACCACTGGCAAGGCCCAAGGATCGACCAGCGCTAGCGGCCTTGCAGCCGATATGCTTGAGATTGCGGTTGCGAAGAAGGCTTGGACACTGTGAGTGAACTACCGAGACAGCCTTGATGTAGATTGACGCGCTGCGGTGCTTCTTAGCTCGCTGGTCACACTCAAAGGCGCTACCGATTTCTCTCGCGGATTTCTATCCCTGTGAAGCGTGTGCCGTTGACCGCGACGTCCCCCCGAGCACGAAGAAGCGGCTGTGGAATCGCCTGCTGTCGCTACAGAAGCATGGCGAGCACTTCCACACGCTACGACCTTCGGCTCGACGTCGGGTAATCACATCTGCCCCGTCTGCGGTGAGCTGTGAGTACATCAGGCATACTCCCAGTCCGCTTCGAAGGCGGACCTGGCCAAAGGGTTGACAGAATCACAGCTTCAGTGCACAGCAGTCCAAGCGATATCAACATCCTCGCGTCTCATGCGGCGCAATGTCCATCACATATTCCGCTCCGCCACTTTCGCTACATCCTTCACAATGCTGCTGACTCGCCAACGCAGCAATTCCGCAACATCGTGGCGAAGACAGATGTCAGTAGGCACCTCATGTCAACGTACATGGATGATTGGGGTCTGGGAGGGCTGTCCTCGATCTACTCTACGAAGGGAAGCGCGTTGGTGACGATGAAACGGAATATGAGGACGAAGATTTCGGCGAGACGAGTTCGCCGCGGAATGGGCGGCTGGGGCTGAGACAGCGTGCGTTGCATTCTCACCGACCTGAGACAGTCATGGACTGATGTCAACTTTGGACGCCGGCCTTCTGGGCCTCGAGAGAGTAGCAGACCACCACCCATTGTACCCATAGATCCAAACCATGATCGACACACGTCATTTGATATTGATAAGCCTCCAAAGCTAAGATTCGGTTTCACTGTTAAGAATCTTTCCCTTGTATATTCGATTCTCCGTTTACAGCGCATTTATCGCAGTCTTCATGTCCTTCGTCATTCCTGGCTCCTCGGCTTCTCATCTCCCTCCAGCTGGGTCAGTTTGCAGCTTCTGTCGCAGACATCTCTACACCTCTTCTACCCTCCTCGTCAAACGCCCACAAAAACCTTACCGGATGACTCTCCCCTTTGTCGATGCACATGGCTACCCTTCGCAGACTCGTCCCGGAGGACAAGATCGGCTTTCGCTCAAGCTTCAGGAGACACTGGCCGATCTGGCGGAGAGGAGACGAGTCTCACCGCTTGAAAGATATGGTAGCGAGAATGGGTTCGGGCTGAAGATGCGGCCTCGAGTCGGTGAGGATGGAAGGCAATTACCTGGGAAGAGACCAGAGCTCACAACTAGCATGTGGGGAAGGATGAAGGATGCCTACAGCGAGGGTAGGTTGAGGGGTCCAGGGGCATATGGGAGACGGTCCGAGGCGGGGAGTCCCTATCAAGGCGGGTTCGGACTGCTGCCGAGGTCGAGGGATGAGACGGAGAGGATCCAACGAGACGAGCATGACAGTCGGCCGTTCCGAGTCGCTCAATCGACTTCTCCATATACTCGGTCTTATCGAGAAATCTCGAATGACGAGGCGAGCAGGTCAAGTCCTGCCGAAGCGGCCTTCGGACAATCGAGCGGCCCTTCGCGACAGACGCAACCATTCTCAGAGCGGTCCCCTCGTCCCTCGACTCGGGAGAGATCTGGACTGGCGCCTCAAATACTGTCGAGGACCAGTCACGATGATATCCCGCTTCGTTCAGACAATCCCCCGCGTCCAGCACGACGAGCGGTGTCAAATTCGATCAAGCCATTCCTACGACCCGGAATTTTGAAGGTGAACTCCTCTCGCTCGTACACCACATCTCCCCGACCTCTGCGGTCACAAGAGCCCCGAGATGAACACAAGCGGACCCAACCACGACTTCCTCCTATCCCAGCATCTCGTCAAACACTGTATGACTCTGCTCTTCCAGTATCCCTACCAGCTCCCGTTGATTCGGATACTGTCCCGGACGAGCTGTCCGACCTCGTCAAACATCCTTGGCAACCTACCAAGAAACTCTCCTTCGCCGCCATGTCCGGTCTCAAAGCCCTTCACCAAGCCGATCCAGAGACTTTCAACCGGAACTTCCTATCAAAGCGATTTGGCATTTCCGTTGAAGCGGTCCGCCGGATCCTTCGGAGTGACTACCGCCAGCTCAGAGCCGAGATTACGGCTATCGAGGCTCGGCCGGCCACACGGATGAAGAGGGGCGATGAGAAGAGGAGTTTGCAGGGGACCAAGTGGGATAGGAGTAATTTGACGGCGGAGAAGTACAGCCCCGTCCCGGCGATCATGCGGGCGTACGTCAACGCGCCATCGCCCAAGCCAAGTAGTCTCGCGGAGAATCCCACGCCGAAGAACGAGAAATAGAGAAAGTCTGAGTAATGGAAGTCAAGAGGCCTGAGCATGTGGAGGTCATGATGCATTTGCTACTACAACAGCTGCGAGGTTAAGAATACTGCCTTTGTCGCTAAGTCTTATCTATCTTTGTTTCTATCTTGTCATATTGCAGGTGTCAACCGGTCGTACTGGAGACGAGTTCCGTCAGCCTTCAAGTCCGGCAGACGCCTCAACCCACCTTGATCCACTCGTCAAATGCCGAAACCTCGCCAGCGATCTGTCTCGCCTCGATCCATACCCAGATCTGGCATCATGTCAACAGAGCATACCACCATGAGTGTTAGCGGCGCACCTTCAGCATCCCCCATATATTCCCCTTGGGAACCGCCGAGATAGCCTCTCGGGACCCCATCTGCCTGCCAAGCTGGCGCAGAATCGGTAATGCACTCTTGAACAGGTCCATGTTCGGGTCAAGTTGCCGCCCGATCCCCTCCAGCAAAAGGACCGAGATGACAGTATTGACAAAGTCGGCCTCTAGCTTTACATGATGCTGTCGGACAGCCGTGAGTACGTCTGTGAGGATGTCCGAAATCTTGATCTTTGCGAGAGAGAAGGTTTTCGATTTCACGCTCAACACGATATGCTGCATCTTGAGCGCAAAGGTCTCTTCGTCAACAGCGAGCCAGGGCGTCCTGCATCGTTCGACCATAAGCTTGCCAGCTTTGTATCCGTCGAAGTCGGCGATAGCCGAGAAAAGGTCGATGAAGTTGCGTCGGTTGGTCGTGTCGAGCGAGGTGACAAGTCCAGCATCGATGAAGATGAGCTGAGGTTCGTAACCTTGGTTACTGAGCTCCTCGAGGCGAGTAGCCCATGCCTGGGGATCATGAGCAATGCTTGAGAGCGAATGAACGAGTTCATTTGCAGTTGCAGACTGGGTTGGGATGGCGTTTTCAGGGGGCGGAGAGGATTTGATGAAGTGTGAGAGGAATGGAGCGATGTAGTCGGTCGTCGTAGGTTTAAAGAACCGGACCATTATGTTGCCGCTACAGAATGATCAGACGAATTCCGTGTCAGGTTTTGATTGGCCTACGGGTGCAGATCTCCGTGCGTCCAATTGTCCAGCAGCAACATCTCCTATATCGAGCTGAGCGGTAATCTTCCGCTGGATTCGTTACTCACGAGAAAAGCGTCCAACCCGATATTGGCAATCTTATCGTCGTACGGCCCGCCTCCATGCCGCAAGAAGTACTTCAGGGGAAGGGCATCCTCATACTCCTCGACGAGCACCTCCCTCATCTCCTCCCTCGCTTCTCCCGCCGCGGCGAGTCCCAGCTTGATCGGACGCGGGAAGATCACCATTCGGCCACGTCGCCGGAAGTTGCGATCAAAATGCTCAAGATTGGACGCCTCGACACGCAGATCCAGCTGCGAATTCATCATTTCCCCAAAGACCGCGACTTCCTCCGGTAAGGAGATCCACTCCATGCCCGGGAATGCATTGATGATTTTGGCGAAGAGAGACATGATAGCGATGTCGCGTCGGATCGTCTTGCGCACGCGTGGGTGGAGGACTTTAATCGCAACGGACGTAGAGGGGATCTCATCCTCGCCTTTGTGATTCGTCAGAGGACTACCTGACTCAGCCGGGGGTGGACCGAGGATGTCTAATTTCAGCTTAGCCTTGTATACCTGCGGCCTGATTAGCGAAAACGAGAATCCTCTTCCACACACCTGAGCGATGGCTCCGCAACCAATCGGGATCTGCTCGAACTCTTCGAAGATCTCGTCGAACTTCAAGCCAAACGCCTTCTCGATCACCTGCTTGGTATGACGCAAAGAATGTGGCCGACCGTTCGAGTGCAGCTTAGACATCTTGTCGCACAAAGCCGCGGGGAAGAGATCCGCTCGCGATGCCGCCCATTGGCCGAGTTTGGTAAAGGAAGGCCCGGCTCGCTCCATCTGCTTGACGAGGAAAGCATACCACCACACGGCGCCCCAATTGTCCTCGAGATCCGCGACAGGTTTTCCGGGCCGCTTCCGTTTGTCCACATTCCCTACAAGCAGCATTGGCGTGGTGAGAATGACGGGGCCGAAGAGCGAAATCAGGTGGAATAGTCGGAGTAGGGTAAGAAACGGCTCGAGCAGATAAACTTGAATGATCCGGACGGGGCTCAACGACGGCTCGGCGGGAGATGTGGCCACGATTTGTGATCGTTGAGAGAGTCGAGGATGATGAACGGGAATGATGTGAGCAGGAGCAGAGTCGGCTCGCAAAGGCTTTCGGTAGTACCAAATGCCAACAATGCTGAGACCCACCCCAACAAGGACCCCATAGTGAGGTTGTTCCCCGTTGTTTGCGCTTGACGATCTAGATCCGCCTTCACCGCCGCCCGATGTACCCTTGCCATAGATATATCCGCCGACTCTCCCTTTCCCGATGACCGCTGCGACTGGCCTGGCGATGGTGGAGAGTGACCGCTTCGTTGCATTTTTTAGTCTCGTCAGCCCCTCGCCCTCAAACAGGAACGGGGAATTTGAAACCGAGCTTGTCTGCTGCCGGACGAACACCTCCTCTGCTCGCCGCTTCACTTCCGACCACACCTCGTTCCGCAGAACGTCCCCTCTGACCTTCTGTAGCTCCGCCTCGAGCGTCAACATCGGCCGTCGCACCACTGCCGGAGCTTGCGCGTTCATATGGCGGACCAATTCGTTGATTTGCTTGATATTTTCCTGGTGAAACTTGAACTCGCGTGCTTCCCATGCCTCATCGCGTGTTGGCATGGCGTGAAAGGGAGGGAAGGGGTTGAGCGTATTGGTGGAGATGACAGCGCGAGTCACATGAGTTGTATAGGTCTTGAGGAGGGTTGCGCGGAAGGCCTTCAGAGCGGAATCGAGGGAGTTCTGGAGCTCGATCCATGGGGGAAGAGCGCCTTGCCGCTTGACGATGCGGTTCCTGAGGACATCAGCAACGACATCAGGACATTGTCACCGAAATCTCACATCAACAGCTCGCCCGTTTCTATCGCTCGACATCAGTACTAGCTCGGCAATCCCAATCCTGACTCACCAATGTGTGGATTTCGGGCCTCAGGATCCCCTGGTATCGGCTTGCCATGCCCCAAAGTGACTTTGAGGAGACCAGCATCTACACCCGTGAGCAGATTACACTGTCTCACTGACAGCCCATACCTCGCGCACGCTATTCCCGTCATCAGCAGCGGTCCACCACGATCAATGCCAACTCACCTGTATACGATCCTCCACCAGCCCCGCCCAAGCCTTCAGCCCACTTGCACCACCTCTTACGGTGCCCAGCACACTACTTCCTTTGACCTGCCTGTTCCCATGGAACGTCTCATCCTCCTCTGCCTCCACTACCTCTCTCCCTTCCCCAACCTGTATCCCCAATCTATAGTCTATCGCTCCTTCCCGAGCCTTTTCGAAACGTCGTACGACCTTTCCTGCTCGTCTCAACGCTTTGACCGTCTTCCCATCCGCGTTGGGCGGTAATTGCAGCTCCATAAGATTGGCTAGCGAACCACCATCCGCGCTCTTCCGGATAAACATGCCGTACTTGACTTGCGGAGCTTCCTTTGTCCGCGTCTCTCCCGTGTACGTAGAGTGCCAAGGTCGATGGAGATGAGGTGGGATCGTGGTTCTATGAGCCGCACCCGGTTCCGCATCTACTTTCACTTCGGACGGTTGAGGCGTTCGAACAGGTATTCTCGGCTCCATCTTCAATCCCTTGATCCAACCCTTGACTTTCTCATCCGCAGCATCGTGCTTGACCCCTTCTCCGCTTCTTAGCGGCTTGTGTGCATCGATCAGCATACGTAGTACAGCATCGGGCTGAGACTCATCACCATCCCAGATCGGGCCTTGCGTCAGGCGAAGGTGATCTCGGGATGACGAAGAAGAGCCAAGGGATTCTTCAGCGATCGCATCTGCAAACAGCTTCGCCGCGCCAGTGAGAGCTGGTTCTGTGATGGTGGAGGGAGAAGATTTGGAGAAGGATGAAGATGAAGCAGCATCGGGGTCGGATTGAGACTGCTCTGTATGCTGACCTCTTGAAGCCAGCCATTGACGCGATGCCAGCACGACAGCGCGTCTGCGAGCGGGTAGCATGCTGTAATGGAAGGCTGCAGGTACGGGTAGATTCGGAGAGACGGAACAGATGTAAATTCAAGAGCGAGCGTCATGTCTCGAAGATCAGGAGGGACGACAACTTCTTTGTGGCGATTCCGTACTTCGGAATGAGACGTTTCTGAACCTATAAAACCAGGAAAGGCTGCTGTGTGCAGCGGCTTTTTTGATTGAGCATGATTGTCCATCAGGTTCAGAAGTGGACCCGGGATGACCATGACACCCGATGCATCCTTTCCTGTCGGCTCAGTCGACTTTCCACCCGCCCACGCTCTCGTCGTCCCCTTCCGCATCGAGCAGCAGTTCCAGACTCCATACGGCGAGGAAGAGGGCGATGTTGACCCATCGCCACCATGTCTGGGAGCCCGCATCGAGGACTGCACGGTATCAGTGGTATTCTAGAGTCAAGTACGGCGGTACGCACGGAGCAGATGTGTATAGACAGCTATCAGGATCGCTCGGCGGTAGGACAGGACGACCGTTGTTATCCGCATGTTCTGTATCTCGTCAGCGCGCTGGCCCGGCAAAATTTCAGGTTGGAGTCGAGTCTAAGGTGAGCTGTCCGACGTACCGGAGGCTCCTGTTTTAGACTCCTCCCATCCCAGAAGCCCGGTGCGATGTCACTAGAGCCATACACTTCCACCGAATCATCCCATCCCATCGAGCTGCTCCGGATGACGGGGACAATACGAGCGGCAAGATGCAATACCGCGACCCGGTAAATCAGGGACAGCAGGAGATGAGGCGGAAGAGTGCGAGCAACATCGACAAAGGAATCGGCTACGCCGATAGTTGCGAGGCGTAAAAGAGCTTGGACGGAGGAGACAGCTGGGTGAACAGCTTTTGCCGACCATGTTGGAGAAAAGGAAAGCCAGCTGGAGCCCAATTGCCGAGGTCTGTAATGATAGTCAGCTCGAGCACCGGATCAAAGCTGGACGTACTCCATAACCGCTTCCACCCCTGACAGCCATGCAGAGTACTAAATGCATATCAGTCAGTTCTGGCGAGTGCGTATGATATGTGGCGTGCTCACCACGACATATACGAATACCAGACTCGTCTCTAGAACATTGGTCCGTCTCAAGGTGAAGCCGATGAGCGAGAGGAAGACAACGGTTGTGAGCGCAACGCCCAGCAGGAAGGCCGGCAGAGACGAGAAAGTGGGGAAGAGCTACATCTTGTCAGCGCGAATCGAGGTTCGAGCTAATGCACGCACCCATATCACGCCCGCTAGACCCGCACAATACACCAGAGCAGCTGCCACCAGCCCCAACAGACTCCTCCATTCAATTCCCTCATCCTTATCTTCCTCATCTGCCCATCCCTTTCCTACTCTCCCAGCCACCTGTACGACGAGCAGGGTACTGATCCCCTCGAGCAAGGTGAACAGCGGGCTGACCCGTCGGAGTATTGATGCGTAGAGGTATGGCAGGACATTGACAAGCACATGGCTAAGACTCGGTAGGATCGAGCTTGACGATGTCGAATCAGGCGGATGGAGGTAAAAGAACAAGGTGAGGAGGATTAGAGATGAGCTGATGAAGGGCGAGAGGAAGGAGAGTATGGTGATGAGGGGTGCAAAGGGTGTGTTTTTGAACAGGAGTCTGAGGGTCGAGTAGAGGAAGTGATGGACCGCGAAGAGGAGGGAGAGAAGGAGGAAGGACGGAGCTCCTGCTAGACGTCAGCACTTGACAAATGACGAAAATGGAATGGACCGAGGAGGTCGAGAGCCATGGGCAAGGCGAGCAGGACCTGGGCAAAGGTAGCCATGCCTCCTGAGAAGGCCAGGACGGCTGCGACTACCATGCTAGGCGAAGGGTCGAGCTCTCCTGGGGGATAGCGGGGCGACGTCGATAACTACAAGATCAGATCCTCAGTGACTCCATATGATGTTCATGATCACTCGCCTTTCAGAGCGATTGATGAAGGTTTGATTCGAAAGGCATGCATGCCCAAAGCGCAAGGTACGCGTTTGTCTTTCCGTCCGGGATCCCTCCACCTCCCATCACCACCAAATCTCTCGATCAATCCCTGTCGGCCCGGTCGAGACAGGTCCAGCATCTTCTGATCACCAGGCTTCAAATCAGTGAAGGAGCTTTGATTGAACAGCGCCGGTAGAAGGTCTTTGCCGGACTGCTCCGCCATCCAGGTCCGCTAATCCGGCAGGATGAGACCGATTAGATGTCTAGTTGGACGAGGAGCTCTGAATCGACTCACTGCTTGTCGCGGGAGTCCACTTACCTCAATTCAACGCTCCTACGCTACTCCCGCGGCCACCCCTACTCCACCGATCAACTTCAAACTCCATGGCTTCCTCGCGTTCTCCATCTTCTCCGCCTCCATCGGACTCTTCGTATGGGAGCGACGCACCGCTACTCCGGTCGAAGGAAATGCAGGTGAAAGTTTCAGCTACTATGTCAAGACAGCCTCTGGACGAAAAGACTTCATCTTCGCTCGAAGGTCAGTGACCGAGACCGAGGCGATGCTACATGAGAACGAGACGAGTGAGAGGATCAGGAGAAACGGAAATCCGGTGATCAAGTGGGACCAGAATTGGCTTGGAAGTAATGAGCCATGCGAGGATCGCAGTGCAATCGATACGATACAACGCGGCCCGGCGGGGAAGGCGACGAGTCTATTGTCAGTGAGGATGGTACCGGAGACTGCTGGGGAGGGCTCGAGAGATCTCATCATGTTTTCGGTGCTGGACGGACATGGCGGTGACGCAACCAGCAAACTACTGGCGAAAGCACTGCACCCAACGATCGGACTCGAATTAGCGTCACTACAGGCAGGGCATCTCCCACGCGTACGAGAAGGCGGCGTGAAAGCTTTGGCTGCTTACCTCAATCCCCTCGCCTGGATCGGCGGGAAGACTTGGACTTCGGACAATATCGTGCTCTCGCTTCAGGATGCGTGAGTCCGGGCCGCAGGACTTTAGCCATAGCTCACGGAGCTCAGCTTTCTGCAGCTCGACGACAACATCTGTCAGAGTCCGTTCCGACTCCTACCATCTATGTCCTCGCCTAAGAAGGTGGATCCGGGATCGGATTTACCGCTGGCAAGCCAAACGTTCAAGATGATGACCGATCCTGCTGGCCATGGGGCGGTCGCCATTAGCACAGTCATCGACGCCGAGAACGACGACCTCTACGTCGCATGTACGGGAGATTGTCGGGCTGTGGCGGGATGGCAGGATAAGGAAGGCAAGTGGCGGTGCGACATTCTCAGTGAAGATCAGATGGGTGAGAATCCAGTGGAGATTGGTCGGTAGGTCCTCAAAATCAAATTTCTGGACCCAGCTGATGTGGGATAAGGATGCTGTCTGAACATCCCGCGAGTGAGCGAGACTCCGTGATACGTACCGGAAGGGTGCAGGGGGGATTGCAGCCTACCAGGGCGTTTGGGGACGCTGTGTATAAGTGGACGCCGCACCAGGCTGCTGCGTCAGTCAACTCAGCTGCCCGGCATACGAAAGGTGCTCATCCGCGGTGCGCAGAGTATCCGCGGTATACAAGTCGTGGGGCGAGAGATTTCGACCGCAGCGGCCGAACACCTTCACTCCGCCATACGTCACTGCGAAACCTGAGGTGACGCACCGAAAGATCTCATCCATAAACGGGGAGACATTGCGATTCATCGTCATGGCGACTGATGGGTGTGAGTTGACTCCGCTACCCGGCAACAAAAGCACTCTAACGATATGCAGTGTGGGACCGGATCACCTCGGAAGAATCCACCCTCCTCGTCGCCTCGCATCTCTCCCACCGAGCTCACTCTGATATCCCCAAGACTGAACTGCCCAAGCAATACCCGCTCCTTCCGCCGGTCAAGGACCGACCTTATCCGGCCGAGGATCTTCCAGGTACAGCCAAGCGATCGAATGGGGCATGGGTGTTCGAGGGGGATGAGAACGCTGCGACACACCTGATCAAGAACTCCCTGGCCGGTGCGGATAGGCCGTACCGAAATCAATTATTGAGCATGCATGGAGAGGTCACAAGGAATGTCAGAGATGACATTACGGTGATGTGCATGAAATCCGTCGAATGGTCGGGGTATGATGGCTAAAGCTCGTTTCAGTGTGGTGTTCGTCGATGAGAAGCGGTAGATATCGGAAGCAGAACCGACCAGAACCCCATCACAGTGTATACCAGGTGGTCTGATTGCGATGATTAGGGCAAAAACCTGTCTCCATAATGATCTACGCCTGAACGTCCGGCCTCCCTTGATTACTGTCGATATGGTGTTCATCCCAGCAGTCACCGAGAATCATTATACGGAAATTGCTTCCGTGATACAACCACGTTCACGCGACTTGAAACAGCCCTCTCTCCCTCAACTAGCTTCCATATTCTAGCTCTCTACCAGCTCTCCTTTGCCCTTCCTCGGCTGTGAAAGCCGCAATGGACGACCTCCTTGACCTAAATTGGTCATCCTCTCATCAAGGACAGAAACCGGCAGCTCCGGCGGAAGCTCCTCCCCCTGCAAACACCTCCAATCCTTCATCCTTCGACTTCTTGGCTAAGCCTACCAACTCGACAAATCGGGCGAATTACTATTCCACTACGCCACTTCAATTATCGTCGCCTGTCCTTTCTCTCTCAAATGGTATCGGACGGCTCAATCCTCCCGCGCGCCTTCCAGGATCCGGTACAGCTACACCTTCAACCAGCAATCACACACCCAACTTCTCTTCGTCAGCCGACGCATTCAGCAGCCTCCTCTCCATTCCAAGTCGATCTGGAGGGAGCTCAACTCTGCCTAAGACAGAGTCGTTGGCGGAAAGGCAAGCTCGACTAGCTGAGGAGAAGCGAAAGCAAGCGGAACATGACAGACAGCAGTTCCAAGCTCATGGGGCGTTCTGGGACTCCCTCGAGGCAGGAGGAAACGTTGGACCCCCCCAACAAAGGTCCTCCTCTCCCTTCGATGATCTCCTTCAGCTTAAGCCGGCCGCTCCTGGCATACGACGGGCATCGGCAGCAGGGCCATCCCATATCGTAGCTCCTTCAGCTGCTCCGCCCCGCCCCAAGTCCTCGACCGGAACGTTCCTCGACGATGACGACCTACTTTCCGGTCCATCCAGTCCAAAATCCGTCCAAACAGCACCTGCTTCCCCTCGAAAAGCGGCAGCTCAAACCGCTGTACGAGACCCATGGCATTTCGACGCGCTCCCATCGTCGACCAATGTTGCTACCGCTCATACAAGATCGCGAGGCGGGACCTCGGGAATGAGGACGCCAGTCTCGGATTTCGATTTCGGTGAAGGCGATGGGAACGATGGTTCGGATGAGGATATCCTTGAAGACGTGGGAAAGCCGACACCAGCAAGGCGAAAACCGGAGACTACGGTGCGTCTCGCAAAGCAGCTCATGCTCTCTGTCTGATCAAATGCAGCAGAGGAATGGACAATCTCGGCGTTCCAAACAGAATCAGCCGGGACATCGAGCCTCTTCTCCACCGCCTCATATCGTCGGTCGTATCGTCGAAATGGGTTTCTCGCCCGGTCAAGCGCGTGATGCTCTCGCCAAAATTCCAAGCGGAATGGATGTCGAGGCCGCTCTCGAACTTCTCCTTGCTCAGACGACCGGGCATGGAGGAATCTTGGAGGCGGGTGAAAATCGAGTAGAGCGAGAACGCGCTCAACGAGAGGCCGAAGAGCGGGAAAGGCGGAGACGGAGACGAGCAGGTCCGTCGCGCGACTCGGTCAAGCCTCGAAGCCGAGGTCGAGACGAGGAGAGTGAGGGCGATCAGGCGTTCGAAGCAGAAACGATCCTGGCGCAAGCTTCTGACCTCGGGCAATCGGTGCTGAGCAAAGCATCGCTGTTCTGGAATTCTGGTAAAGAGAGGGCGATGAAGGTGTACGAGGAGCAGAGGAAGGCGATGGAGGCAGGAGAGGGTCCTGCTGCGAGGAAGGGCAAAGCCGTCAGGGATGGAAGGCCGAGGTGGATGGTTGAAGCGGAGGGCAGTGGTGTGGAGGAAGGATGGAGGGATGAGAAGGCCAGTGGAGGTTTCAGGGATGACGACGAGACGTCCACACCACGCCGATCCGTCAGTGACGCCTCGAGCGCGACATTGGCTCGTCAAGCACGCGACGCCCCGAACCGAGCCGGATCCTCGCGCCATGCAGCTGCAGATGAGACGCCATATCGTTCAGTCAAGGAGCGAGCCGACCTGCTGTTCGGAGAGGAGCCGAAGTCGTATGTCCCCGCTGCGCGACATCGCCAGACGGCGGCATCCTCCACCGGAACGCCGAGAACCGCCTCTCCTCCACCGGCTCCATTACCCTCGAGGGCACTGGTTGATGCCATGTCGTCGCAGATTCAGTCTTCGGCAAGCTTCAAGGCAAAGGGTAACGACCATCTCAAGCTAGGTCGCTTCCCAGAAGCCGAGGCTGCCTATGCTGCTGCCATCAACGCTTTACCGGAAGGACACCTTTTCCTCATCCCGCTTTACAACAACCGAGCCGCCACCCGACTCAAATTGGGCGAATCCGCTTCCGCAGCGAATGATTGTACGAAGGTCATCGACCTGGTTGGCCCGAGCTATCACCCTTCCAAGGAGGCTCCGCTGCCAAAGAAGGTGGCTGCCGAGGTCAAGCTCGCCGATGCGCTGGTCAAAGCGACTATCAAGCGCGCACAAGCTTGGGAGATGGGAGAGAAGTGGAAGTCGGCCGCTGAGGACTGGGGAAGGGTAATGGCATTTGATGGGATATTGCTTGGACCGACTGCGGCTTCAATACGAAACCTGGCGGCGGAAGGTGGCTGGCGATCAAAGCGGATGCTCGAGGGAGTGTCCAGCCCAGTCAAGCCGAAATCAGCGCCATCCAGAGGCGCACCGAGAATTACCGTGCCACCGACAAAGCCAGTTGACGTGACGGAATCCCAAGCTGTGACAGACCTACGCAAGGCCAATCGCGCCACCGAAGCTGAAGACGGACAACGTCTCGCCCTGAAAGACGTAGTGGACACAAAGCTTAGTGTATGGAAGAGCGGCAAGGAGAGTAATCTCCGGGCACTGATCGCGAGTCTCGACACTGCACTCTGGGATGAGATACTCTCCGGAGGGCTGAAGGTCGGCATGCACGAGCTCATCGCGGAGAAGCAGGTGAAGATCAAGTATATGAAGGTGATCGCGAGGCTGCATCCTGATAAGGCGAGTAAAACAGCACCATTTGTTTTTCATTGCGCTGACGGGAGCCAGCAGCTCGATTTGAAGAACACGACGCTTGAGCAGCGGATGCTGGCAAACGGTGCATTTTCCGCGCTGAATGACGCGTGAGTAGACTTCAAGGTCGTGAAAGCTGATGCCTTGCAGCTGGCAAGCCTTCAACAATCCATGACATTCTCCCTCTCACCTGTTTGAGCATGTCTTCAGTCTCATGATTCCCCGCATCGCAATGTGCACCCACGACCGCCATTCCATACATCCTTTTAAACGATCCCTCTTGGTATATCCTTTGACGTCACCCGCTATCCTGTCTGATGTCACTCTCGTCTTACAATCATATTGACAGTCTGCATCACTGATACACCATGCAAGCGGTCCCAGTCCCAGATGCGGCCGCAGCGTCCAGCCTTCCCAACCTAATCCCAGGCCCATTCATCCTCCTCCTCGCTCTCCCCGCAATCCCCCTTCTGCTGTTCTCGATCGGTGCCCGACCACCCGATACCTCGAACCTCCCATTTTCGACCGATGACCTATGGCAGACGACCGCGGCCATCACAGTCGCTGGAGCGGTCGTGCTCTGCCTCGGCTTTTGGCCGGGCGCGTTCAGCGGGATCGGGAATTGGGTGACGGAGGGGGCGGTGGATGGGGGTGGATTTTCCCAGAGGTTGAGGGGTTTCGAACCGAGGCAGGAGAGCCAGGTGGTCGTGGAGCAAGTCAAGAGTGTGCCAAGGCAAGGTTGGCCACCTCAACACCCGCCAGGCACGATGGCACCGCCTCAAGGACGGCCTAAAATTGCTGACCCAGGATGGCAGCAAGCGAGGCCAGCAATCGCACCTCGATACCCAAATGTCCCATCACGATATCATCCTCAACCTGGACTGCCACTACCCCTGCCAATGGGTGATTCTCTCCATCCCCTCATTGTTATCGCTGATATCGTTCCAGAACCGCTGTACCCCTCATTCGCCGCGCAACACCTCGCCTACCTCCGTGAAGGTTTCCTCTCACCCTGGTACTCCCCCTCTCCACCCAACTTCACCATCGCGCTCCTCCTCATCTTCTTCACGATCGGCTTCCTCATCGTCGTGATGGGCCATATCATACGGGATGGCTACGACGCGTCCTCCAAATCGCGCTCCAAATCCGAATCGTCCCCGTCATCCTCTCAAACGGAGTGGCGCGACAAAGAAGTCAAGAAGAGGAAAGAGGAGAAGGGTAAGCCGGAGGTGACGGCGAAGCGCTTCGAGGAGGATAAGAAGAGGTGGGAGGAGAAGTTGGGTAAGATGACGGAGGCGGAGGAGAGGAGGAAGGAGATGAAGATTAGGAGAGGGGAGGAACAGAGGTTGATTGCGAATTTGAGAAAGGTGGATCTACCGCTCATCGGTTTGCCCGGTGGGGGATCCGAGGGGAAGAGTAAGAAGAAGGGGAAGGGAGGGGAGAAGGGGAAGGGGAAGGAGCAGGGGAATAGGGATGGGAAGAAGAACGAAGAAGGGGGGAAGGAGGGAGGGAAGAAGACGTTTGGCTCCAAGATCAAGCGCGTTTTCCTGGGCCGTCAGCTGGCAGATGCGCTGGACAGGAAGAAGGCTGAAGAAAGGGGAGAGACGACGGCGACGGTCTCGACTAAATCCATGGCGAAGGTCAAGACGGAGGGTGGACCGGGATGGAAGGCTGCGGATGAAGCTGTGGCGCATGCAGCGGTAGCGAGCGGAGCGGTTA
>JAABUP010000254.1_pt1 | contig 118931 bp, 107 predicted proteins | sample 5559201 | NCBI WGS metagenome assembly JAABUP01 (sample SAMN10711887, study PRJNA513373) | rock metagenome | isolation source: Antarctica rocks | place: Antarctica | reverse complement strand
GTTCTGCACCCTGCGCAGCTACCTGTCCACCGCCGCCAAGAACGGCCACAACAGTCTCGACGTCCTACGCCAACTCGCCGAAGGCCACCCCTGGCTCCCCGAACCCGGAACCTGCTGAACAGTTACCAGGCATGTACAGTAGGTTGGCCCCTGAAAGCAGCTCAAGCGGCTTGTTGTTCGCAAAATCGAAGGCGGCCCTGCCGTAGCCACTGGTGGTCCACTGGTGGTGACCAGAATGCCTTTGGTTGCACCCTCGGTTGCCATCGTGCCGTAGCGGTCTCGCACGGCACTGACGCCGACTTTGTGACGGGTAACGTTTTGCCTGTATCACTACCTTTCCGCCGAAGACAGGGCGCGGATCGAAGGCCACGCAGTCCACACCACCGTCACGAGACGCTTGGGTCTGCCGTGTCTCCAAGCCCATCCTTGCGAAGAGGTTGGTAATGAGGCTCTCGAACTCGCCAGGAGTTGGATCCATCAGGTTGGTCGCTCGTCCAAACCCGACAGGACATCGAGGTCACTTACGAAGCGCCGATCTACCATGTTCAACTCGAGAATGGGTCTCACGGGACTAACTCTTGGGGGCTCTTCGACACGGGCCGCTCCGAGGCCGCGCAGGCAGGCGAGCGGTTCGACCTGATTCAGGTCGAGCTGCTGCAGCAGGCCCCAGCGCGGGTAAACGACTTTGATCCCGAGTAGATCTCACTCGGCCGCGCGCCGAAAACCCGGTGTTTTTGACAGCTCCCAATAGTTAAAATTGTAGTCAAACTCAGCCAAGTGCAGAGCCGTACTGATGATGAAGTATCGACAGAAGTCGAAGTCCGCCTGTTCACGGTTTAGGCCGTCTCTGTCATGAACCGTCCGTGGCCCTGAGATGAAGTATGCGATCGCTGGCACGAGCGCTTTGAATTTGCCGTACTTGCGCAAGTCAATGCCGAGTCCGATAAGCATCATACTAGCGTCCAGTGCTTTGAGTGACTCAATGACCGCTGTCTGGAAGTCGGCGGATTTGGATAATGGCATCTGCCGCATGAACGGCGTGAGAAACGTCATATCTCTTGTAACGGCAAAGACACTTCGCCGGTACCACACCAGCTTTCGTTCCTCGTAATCCTTGATTACCTCGTCAAAGGCCTCTGACAGATCCGCAAATGCCTCTGTGGAGTCACCTGCCGCCCAGCGGATCTGCGCTGAGTCAACAAGAGACCGAGCGACCGTAGAAGAGACGAAGTTCGATAGCGAGACGTCGTGCAAGATCAGCCCGAACAAAGCTGGCGTCTCGTCCTGCAATAGCCCGACCACAGCAGATCGAGAGGCTTCAACCTCGCTTGCTGCCGGCTCCACGCCATAATGCTTCAGGTTGACTCTAGCCTTGTTCAGCTTCTGCATCTGCACACGATATGACAAGGGTCGCCGGAGCGCGACTCCAAGTGTGTCCCAGTAGCCCAGGAAGTCTTTAGGTAGAGGGAGATTGTGTTGCTGGGATGCAAGGGCGAGGAACATTTCCGCCACATCATGTAGACGGTTGATGCTGTCGGTAGAAAATGGCGGTGCCTGCCGCGACTCCGCTTCAGCTCTAGCGAGAAGCAACCGAATGAACGCCAAACGGCGGCCGACGTCGGGATCAAGCACGACAGCCACATTAGCGTGAATCGGTCTGCCACGCACATGGCTTCGATGATCAGGTGCGCGTCCTGGTAGGGGGTGACCCGGGGGTGACCCTTGCTTATTGCGACGGTGCATCCGACCGAGAACGGACAGGCGCTACAGCCGGGACCAGCCGCAGCTGCAAGCCCGGTGAGCTGTGCGCCAGCACCGACGGTAACGGGGCACACCACCAGCTACGGCTGCGACGTCGCCGGGAACCTATGACAAGCAGGACGCGACCCCGACGTTCGAACACTTCCAGAAGACCTTTTCGCGTGATTGACATTCTGCGGGTGGAGGACCTAATATTATGACCCTGGAGTCACTACCCAGCGTGAGTCAACTAATAGAATCAACCCAACTCAGCTTCTTGTGTCCAGCTTGGCGTAGAGGCGCCGTACAATCCCGAGCTCCGCGAGGAGCCAGACGCCCAACTTATACCGCGTGCATTGATTCGGTTGGCTAGAGAGAAGGTCATGGCTGAGCGCGACGCTGCTTCCGCCCAGGAGCCACCGGAGGCAGAGGAGCCAAGCCAAGCTCCTCCCGCAGCTTGACGAGTCCCTCTAGCGTTCGGTCCATGTTCGAGTACCGCCCCAGCAGCTCCACTCGCGAGACGTCGCGGAAATGTCCGGGACACGTTGACTGCGGCTTCCCCCGCACTACTCGTCGACCAGGCGGTCCCGCCGGTGCCAGCCCCAGCGCGAGGTCCGCGGCGACCCCGAGCGGCCGCGCGCAAATCAGCAGCGACCGGCCGTCCTAGTCCAGGAGCGGCAGGATCGCGGGCTCCGTTCCCGACAACGCGCCGGTTGCCTTCGCCGTCGACCTGCCCTTGCGCGACGCGGCGGGGGCCTCCGGGGCCGCCCGCCGGGTTGCAGGGCGGCGAGCACGAACGACGAGCTGACCGGCGCACCTCGTCGTCCGTGCTCCGGCCGCCTGCACGAACGACGAGCTGGCCGGCTCGTCTCGTCGTTCGGGCCGATGCGCCGGGCTGTGGACGGCCGGTCTCGCTGTCCACGCCGGCACCGTGCCGGGGGTCACGGGTGGCCGCCGCAGGAGAGCGTCGGCGAATGGACACCCGCGGAGCCGTCGACCTCGCCACCTGCCTCGCCGGGCAGCAGGACGGCGTGCTGCTCCGAAGCCAGGCCGAGGCGCTAGGAGTCGGAGCCTCCTCGTGGCGGCACCTGCTCGCCGGTGAGTGGACGCACGTCCTCGCCGGCGTGGCCTATGTGCCGGCGGCGGCGATGTGGCGCGCGACGCCAGGACCCAGGGCCCGCGGGCACGCGGCGCTGCTGCGCGCGGGGGGACTGGCGCGGCTGTGCCTCGGCAGCGCGCTGCGTCTGCACGGGATCGAGGGGACGCCGGCGGGCGACGTGGAGCACGCGCTGCTGCCGAGCTCGGCGACCCGGCGCCAGGTCCGGGGCCTTGCGCTGAGCTGGCGGGACTGTCCACCGGCGTTCCGGACCGACTCGGGCGGGCTGGCCGCCGTGTCGGCGGTCTTCGCCGTGCAGGAGGCGCTCCGGCGGTGGGACCGAGCGCACGCGGTGAGCGTGCTCGACAGCGCCCTGCAGCGGGACGTCCTCGCGCCTGCGGACCTCGCCAGGCTCCGGTGCAGCCCCTTGTCACCGGAGCGCCGGGCCTGGCTCGACCTCGCTGACCGGCGCGCGGAGTCGCCGCTGGAGACGCGGGCCCGGCTGTCCTCGGCGACCGCGGACTGGTCGGCTTCGTGCCGCAGGTGAAGATCTGGCTGCGGGGGCACGGCAACGTTCGCGTCGACTTCCTGCGCGACCACCTCGTCCTGGAGACGGACGGCCGGTCTGTGCACGATGCTGCCACTCCCGCCGCGCGGGACCGCCGGCGGCAGGAGGCGCTCGAGGCCGCGGGCTTCGTGGTGGTGCGCTTGACCTGGTGGGACATCGCGCACGCGCCCGACGAGACCGTCCGCAGGATCCTGCGGGGCATGGCCACCGCCGCCGCACGGGGGCAGCTGCGCTGAGGGTCGGCGATGGCCCACCCGGCGAGCGGCACAGAAGGCGAGCGCGGGCTCGTGGCTCGCCGTTCGTGCCCTGGCCGGGTGCACGAACGGCGAGCCGGCGCGTGCAGGTCGTCGTTCGTGCCAGCACGCCGGTCCCGGCGGCCGGGGGCAGTAGCCTCAGGCGATGGCCACCCGACACCCGCTGCTTCCCGAGCCGCGCTGACCGAGCACCACGTCAGCGCGGCAGCCCCCGTCCCCAGCGAACGGGGGCTTTCCTGTGTCCGGACCCGTAGGAGGAGCTGTGGACGAGCGCTATGACCCGCACCCCGCCGAGCGGCGTTGGCGGGCCGTCTGGGACGTCCTCGACCTGGACCGCGCCGGCACCGCGGCGACGCCTGGCGCGCGCGGCGGTACTCCGGCGTACGTCCTGGACATGTTCCCCTACCCCTCCGGCGACCTGCACATGGGGCACGCGGAGGCCTTCGGCATCGGCGACGTGGTGGCGCGGCACCGGCGGCTGCAGGGCCGCGACGTGCTGCACCCGATCGGCTGGGACTCCTTCGGGCTGCCGGCGGAGAACGCCGCGATCGCCCGCGGGCTGAATCCCGCCGACTGGACCTATGCCAACATCGAGACGCAGGCGGAGAGCTTCCGACGCTACGGCGTGAGCGCGGACTGGTCCCGCCGGTTGGCCACCAGCGACCCCGCCTACTACCGCTGGACGCAGTGGCTGTTCATCCGCTTCCTGGAGCGCGGGCTGGCCTACCGCAAGCAGAGTGCCGTCAACTGGTGCCCGCACGACCAGACCGTGCTGGCCAACGAGCAGGTCATCGACGGCCGCTGCGAGCGCTGCGGCCACCAGGTGACCAAGCGGTCGCTGACCCAGTGGTACTTCCGGATCACGGCCTACGCCGAGCGGCTGCTGGCCGACGAGTCACGGTTGGCCGGTCACTGGCCCGAGCGCGTGCTGACCATGCAGCGCAACTGGATCGGCCGCTCGACCGGCGCCGAGGTGACCTTCCGGGTGGCCGGGGGGGCGCAGGACGGCCGCGCCGTCGTGGTCTACACCACCCGCCCCGACACGTTGCACGGCGCCACCTTCTTCGTGGTGGCCGTCGACGCGCCGCTGGCCGACGAGCTGTGCGCACCGGAGCGGAGGGAGGCGTTCGAGGCCTACCGAATGGCGACCACCCGCTTGAGCGAGATCGAGCGGCAGAGCACCGAGCGCGACAAGACCGGCGTACCGCTCGGGGTCTCGGTCGTGAACCCGGTCAACGGGGAGCGGATGCCGGTCTGGGCGAGCGACTACGTGCTGGCCGACTACGGCACCGGCGCGATCATGGCGGTGCCGGCGCACGACCAGCGCGACCTGGACTTCGCCCGCGCCTTTGGGCTGCCGGTGCGTGTCGTCGTGTCGGTCGACGGGGCAGCGGACCCGGCCGTCTCGGGGGTGGCGACGGCCGGGGAGGGAGTGCTGATCAACAGCGGGCCTTTCGACGGGCTGGCCAAGGCCGACGCGATCGCCGCCGTCACCGGGTGGCTGGCGGAGCAGGACCTCGGGCGCGCCGCGGTGGTCTACCGGCTGCGGGACTGGCTGCTGTCGCGTCAGCGCTACTGGGGCACCCCGATCCCGGTCGTGCATTGCCCGGTCGACGGGGTGGTGCCGGTGCCGGACGATCAGCTGCCGGTGCGGCTGCCGGTGCTGACCGGGGAGGCCCTGCTGCCCCGCGGGCAGTCGCCGCTGGCCGCCGACCGCGCCTGGGTGGAGACGACCTGCCCGCGGTGCGGCGGGCCGGCCGAGCGCGACACCGACACGATGGACACCTTCGTCGACTCCAGCTGGTATTACCTGCGCTACTGCAACCCGACCTACGCCGACGGGCCGTTCGACCCGGTCGCGGTGCGGCGGTGGATGCCGGTCGAGCAGTACGTCGGGGGCGTCGAGCACGCGATCCTGCACCTGCTCTACAGCCGCTTCTTCACCAAGGTGCTCTTCGACATGGGGATGGTCGAGGTCGAGGAGCCCTTCACCGCGCTGCTCAACCAGGGCCAGGTGATCAACCAGGGCAAGGCCATGAGCAAGTCGCTGGGCAACGGCGTCAACCTGCAGGACCAGCTGGCGCTGCACGGGGTGGATGCCGTCCGGATGACGCTGCTGTTCGCCGGGCCGCCGGAGGACGACATCGACTGGGCCGACCTCAGCCCGGTGGGGATGACCAGGCAGCTGGCCAGGATGGTGCGCGCGTGCACGGATGCCGCCGGTGCTGGCGGTGCTGGCGGTGCTGCGGACGGCGCAGCGCTCGACGTCGCGGTCGCCCGGGCCGTCGAGGAGGTCTCGCGGCTGACCGAGGGGTTCCGGTTCAACGTCGCGGTCGCCCGGTTGATGGAGCTGACCAACGCGTTGCGCAAGGCCATCGACGGAGGAGTCGCCGGAGCGTCTCTGCGCGCGGCGGCGGAGACGCTGTGCCGGCTGCTGGCGGCGTATGGCCCCTACACCGCCGAGGAGTGCTGGTCGCGGCTGGGCCACGACGTGGAGGCCGGCGACTCGGTGCACGCCACGACCTGGCCGGTCGCGGACCGGGCGCTGCTGGTGGTCACCACCGCGACCTGCGTGGTGCAGGTGGCCGGCAAGGTGCGGGACCGGCTGGAGGTGGCGGCCGACATCCCGGCCGGGGAGCTGGAGCGGCTGGCGCTGGCCTCGGAGGCGGTGGGGCGGGCCCTGGCTGGCCGGCCGGTGCGCACGGTGGTGGTGCGGGCTCCCAGGCTGGTCAACATCGTCCCGGCGTAGCGGTTGGCGCGCGGGACCGCGCCCGGGACACCGGTGACCTTGAGCTCATGATCACCGGTGTCGGCTGCGGGCCGCCACCGGCATGCTGGGACACCGGTGATCTCCCCGTCGCGCTGCATCTGATCACCGGTGCACGGGGGAGCCCCGTCTCGTCGTTCCCGGGCACCGGTGATCAGTCGACTGCTCCAGGGTGACAGCGGCACCGCCCTCCACGACGGCGCCGAGCCGCCTCCCAGGCACCCGCGTCAGTGCGGGAGCCAGCTGACCCGGCCGACCAGGGCGGCGTACCCGACGAAGGCGACCGAGTCGATCAGCGTGTGGGCCACGATCAGTGGCACGACCCGCCCCCACCGCCGGGCCAGCCGGACGAACAGCACCCCCATGACGGCGTTGCCGACGAAGCCGCCGAAGCCCTGGTAGAGGTGGTAGCTCCCCCGCACCAGGGCGCTGACCGCTGTCGCGCCGCCGTCGGACCAGCCGCGCTGGTCCAGCCGCCGGAGCAGATAGCCCACCACCACCACCTCCTCGAGCACCGCGTTGGTCGCCGCGGACAGGATCAGCACCGGGGTGCGCCACCAGGTGGGCGGCAGCGAGGTGGGGATCACGGTGAGGTTGGCGCCGATCGCGTGCGCGCCGAGATAGAGGGCGAGGCCGGTCCCGCCGACGACAGCGGCCACGGCGGCCCCGCGGACCAGGTCGCGTCCTGGCTCCCGCTGATCCACGCCGAGGTCGCGGAGCCGCTCCCCGTCACGGCTGAGCAGATAGGCGACCAGCAGCACCGGCACCAGCCGGACGGCGCTGACGGCGAGCTGATACGCGAGATCGACGAGCGAGGCTGAGTACGCCGAGCCGTTCAGCGGCTGCGTGGACTGCGCCGACAGCGGTGCCGGCGACGCGAGCGCACCGATGAGGTCGATCAGGGCGAACAGCCCGCTCCTCGCCAGGCTGACCGCCAGCACCAGCAGCAGCTCCTGGCCGAGCAGCCGGCGCCGGCGGGCGTCCAGGACCAGCTCGGCGCGCGCCCCCGCTGTCACCCGGGTGGCGAGATCGCCGAGCAGCGTCACCCGGCCAGTCTCACCCGCCCTACTGTCGGCTTCGTGGCCGTCCGGGTGGTGACCGACTCGACGGCCGGCCTGTCCGCCGCGGTGGCGGGCGCGAACGGCATCACCGTCGTACCCCTGCGGGTCACGCTCGGTGACCGCAGCCGACTGGAGGGCGTCAACGTCGGGCCCGGCGACGTCGCAGCCGCGCTCGCCGCCCACCACCCGGTCGGCACCTCGCAGCCCTCGCCGGAGGCCTTTGAGCAGGCGTACGCCGGGGACGGCGACGTGCTGTCGGTGCACCTGTCGGCCGAGCTGTCCGGCACCTGCGCCGGGGCGCGGATCGCTGCGGCGCGGGTGGCGGGCGGACGGGTCGAGGTGCTGGACTCGCGGCAGGCGTCGATGGGCCTGGGGTTCGTGGTGCTGGCCGCGGCCCGGGCGGCCGAGCGCGGCGCGACGATGGCCGAGGTGACGGCGGTGGCGCGCGAGGCGGGGCTGCAGACCGACGGCGTGTGGTGCCTCGACACCGCTGAGCACGCGCGGCGGGGCGGCCGGGTCGGAGCCGCCGTGGGCACCGCGCAGGCCCTCGTCGGCGCGGCGCTGGCCGTCAAGCAGATCCTGCACGTCGTGGACGGCACGCTGGTGCCGCTGGAGAAGGTGCGTACGTCGAGCCGGGCGCTGCAGCGACTGGAGGACCTGGCCGTCGACCGGATGGGCGACGGCGACGCCGAGATCACCGTGCACCACCTGGCCGCCCCGGAGAAGGCAGACACGCTGGCCGCCCGGCTGGACCGTCGGCTCGGTGGCAGGCTGCGCGAGCTGTCGGTGAGCGAGGTGGGGGCGGTGCTGGGCGCCCACGGCGGCCCGGGCCTGCTCGGGGTGGTCGTCCACAGGCTCTGAACTCCGGCTCGGCGTCCGTGCACAGATGCGGTGCCGGCCGGCCCGCTCCGGGCGCCCCGGCGACAGGGTCGGGGGATGCCCGTGACGGACCGTCCGACCCCGCGTGAGCGGGTCGCCGCGCTGCTCCCCCGGGGGCCGGTCGGCGCACCGGTGCGCGAGGGGTCGCCGCCCGGGTGGGTGCCGGCCCTGCCCCCGCCGGTCACCGCACCGGCTCCCCCTCCCGCCCCGCCTGCCGGGTCCCGTCCCGTCCCGCCGGCCGCCGCGGTGCCGGCGGTCGACCTGGCTGCGGGGGAGCCGGTGGCACCGGCGCTGGGCGCCACCATGCGGGCCGCCCTGGCTTCGCGGCTGCCGCCGGCGGTGCGGGGCGGGCGCTGGTCACCGGGCCGCCCCGCCGTGGTGGGGCTGCTGCTGCTGGTGCTCATCGCCGCGGTGGCAGCGGTCGCGCTGGTGCTGCACGGCCGCCCGTCGGTGGGGGGCGGCGCCGAGGCGTTGCAGACCCTGCCGCCCGCGGGACCGGCGTCCGGGCAGGGAGAGCGGACCGCGCAGACGGTGCCGCCGGCCGCCTCGGTGCGCCCCGGGCTGGTCGTCGACGTCGCCGGCCGGGTCCACCGGCCGGGGGTGCTGCACCTGGCCGCCGGGGCCAGGGTGGTCGACGCGCTCCAGCACGCCGGTGGCGCCCTGCCGGGCACCGACACCGACGACCTCGATCTGGCGCGGCCGTTGCTGGACGGCGAGCAGGTGCGGGTCGGGCTCGGTCCGGCGCCCGTGTCGGCAGTGGGTCCGCGTGGTACGGCGGCCGGCGCGGGTGGGGCGGCCGGGGGCTCGACTGCTGCGGGCGCTCCCGGCGCCCCGCTGGACCTCAACGCGGCCACCGCCGAGCAGCTGGACGGCCTGCCAGGGGTGGGGCCGGTGATGGCGCAGAAGATCCTCACTTGGCGGCAGGCGCACGGGCGCTTCGCCCGGGTGGAGGACCTGCAGGAGATCAGCGGGCTCGGTGGCAAGAAGTACGCCGCGCTCGCGCCCCTGGTGCGCGTGTGACCGGGTACGGCGTGGTCGGCGGCGCTGATGGCGGGCTCGACCCCCAGGTCGTACCGGAGCCACCGGACCTGCGGCTCGCGCTGCCGACGGCGGTGACGTGGGTCGCGCTGCTCCTGGCGCCCCGCTGGTCCGGCCGTTGCCTGCTCCTCGCGGCCGGAGTCACGGCGCTGGCCGGGCTGCTCGCGCTGGGATCCCGGCGTAGGTCCGGCTCCGCGCGCCTGCTCGCCGCCGCGGTCCTGCTCTGCCTGTCCGGTGGCCTGGTCGCTGTGGGGCTGCGGGTCGTGGCGCGGGCGGCCGGTCCGGTGCCGGGGCTGGCCAGCGCCGGTGCCGGCGCGACGTTGGAGGCGGTGCTGACCGGTGACCCGCGCCTCGTGGCGACGGCACCGCTGCACGGCCGGCCGGCCGGGACGCTGCACGTGGTCCAGGCCCGCGCCGAGACCGTTCGGGTCGGCCGGCAGAGCTGGCGGGTGCGGCAGCCGGTGCTCGTGCTGGCCGGCGGTCCGGGGTGGGACCGGCTGCTGCCCAGCCAGCGCGTCCGGTTGGCCGGGCGCCTCGGTGCGCCACGACCCGGCGACGACGTGGTGGCGGTGGTGCGGGTGCGGGGGAGCCCGGACCTGCTTGGACACCCGAGTGCGCTGCAGGCGGCGGCGGGCCGGTTGCGGGCAGGTCTGCGCTCTGCCGCGTCCGGGCTTCCCCCCGCCGAGGCCGGGTTGCTGCCGGGGCTGGTCGACGGTGACACGGCCGGGCTGGACCCGCAGCTCGCCGACGCCTTCCGCGTGACCGGGTTGACGCACCTGGTTGCGGTGTCGGGATCCAACTGCGTTGCCGTGCTCGCCGCCGCCCTGCTGCTGGCCCGGTCGCTGCGGCTGGGTCACCGCTCGGGGCACGTCGCGGCGGGCCTGCTGCTCGTGGCGTTCGTCGTGCTGGCGAGGCCCAGCCCGAGCGTGCTGCGCGCGGCGGTGATGGGCTTGCTCGGCGTGGCGGCCGTCGCGACCGGGCGGGCCAGACCGGCGCTGCCAGCGCTCGCTGCGACCGTGCTTGGACTGCTGCTGCTCGACCCCGACCTGGCGCGGTCGCCCGGGTTCGCGCTCTCGTCGCTGGCGTCCGGAGCGCTGCTCGTGCTCGCCCCCGGGTGGCGGGCGGCGCTGACCGCGAGGGGGGTGCGGCCGGCGCTGGCCGAAGCATTGGCAGTGCCGCTCGCCGCGCAGCTCGTCTGCGGCCCCGTGATCGCGATCATCGCCGGCAGCGTCAGCCTGGTCGCCGTCCCGGCGAACCTGCTGGCGGTCCCGGCTGTGCCGGCGGCCACCGTGCTGGGCGTCCTCGCCGCGGTGAGCGCGCCGGTGTCGCCACTGGTCGCCCACGGGTGCGCGCAGCTCGCCGGGCTGCCCTGCCGCTGGCTGGTCGCGGTCGCCAGGCTGGGTGCCGCCGCGCCTGGTGCCTCGGTGCCGTGGCCGAGCGGGGCCGGCGGGGGGCTGCTGCTGGCCGGGGCGACCGTGCTGGGGGTGGCGACGGTTCGACGTCGGCGCGGTCGCCGGTGGCTGGCGCTCGGCGGGGCGGTGGCCGCGGCGCTCGCCTGGTCGCACTGACCGGCCGTACTGACCGGTCGCCGTGCGATGCTCGCCGTTGTGGCTGACGGAGGAGCCGCCGACAGCAGGCCGGCGCCGCTGACCCTGGTGCTCGGCGACGAGGAGCTGCTGGTCAGCCGGGCGATCGCGGGGATCGTCGCGGCCGCCCGGGGCTTCGACGCCGGCGCCGACGTCGTGGAGACCGCGGCGGAGGGGGTGGACGAGGGGTTCCTGCTCGAGCTGTCCAGCCCGTCGCTGTTCGGCGGCGTGCGCGTGGTCGTGGTGCGCGGGGCGCAGGAGCTCGCTGAAGAAGCCCGCGACGCGCTCGCCGGGCTCGCCCTCGACCCGCTGCCCGAGGTCGTCCTCGTCGTCGCGCACAGCGGCGTCCCCAAGGGCAAGCGGCTCGTCGACGCCCTGCAGGCCGCCGGGGCCGACGTGGTGCGCTGCCCGCGGGTGACCCGGCCGGCGGAGCGGCTGGAGTTCGTGCAGGGGGAGGTGCGGCGGGCCGGCCGCTCGATCACCGCGGGAGCCTGCCGTGCCCTGGTCGACGCCGTCGGCAGCGACCTTCGCGAGCTCGCCGCCGCCGTCGGGCAGCTGCTGGCGGATGCGCCGGACGGCGGGCCGGTCGACGAGGCGACGGTGGCGCGCTCGCACCGCGGCCGCGCCGAGACCACCGGCTTCCAGATCGCCGATGCCGCGATGGGCGGCGACGCGCCGGGAGCCTTGGCCCTGCTGCGCTCCGCGTTGGACACCGGCACCGCCGACCTGCTGGTCGTCTCCGCGCTGGCCTCGGGGCTGCGGGAGCTGGCTGCCGTGCGCGGGGCCGGCGGTGCGAGCTCGGGGGCGGTCGCCCGGCAGCTCGGTCTGCCGCCGTGGAAGGTGGAGAAGGCCCAGCGCGGCGCGCGGGGATGGTCCGACGAGGGGCTGTCGCTCGCAGTGCGGGCGGTCGCGCACGCCGACGAGCTGGTCAAGGGCGCCGGCGCTGTCCCGGCGTACGCGCTGGAGGCTGCGGTGCTCACCGTCGCCCGTGCCCGGACGGCCACAGTGACCGCCACCGGCGCCGCGCGGGGTCGTCGATGACCCGCCGCCCGTTCGGGGAGCCACTGCCGGCGGCCGGCGCGTCCTCGACCGGACCGGACCCGACCGAAACGCCCGTCGACGCGTTCGACGGTGCGTCGGAGGGAGAGGCCCGCCGCCCGCTGCTAGTGCGGCTGCTGCGTCTGCGGCACCTGCACCCGGCGGGGTGGCAGCGGGTGCTCCTCGGCGACGTGCCACTGGTCCTCGCGCTGCTCCTGGTGCTCGCCGACCTCGCCTCCGCCTGGCTGCTGCTGGCCCTCCCGGCCGCCGTCGCCGTGATGGTCGTGCTGCACGAGGTCGTCGCCGGCCGGGTGGCCCGGGATGCCGCGCGCCCGCCGGACTAGAGGGACGCGAGCTGCTTGGCGATCGCGGACTTGCGGTTGGCCGCCTGGCTCTTGTGGATGACGCCCTTGCTGGCCGCCTTGTCCAGCGCCTTGCTCGCCACCAGCAGTTGCGCCGCCGCCGTCTCCCGGTCGCCGGTGGCCGCTGCCTCGCGGAACTTGCGGACCTGGGTCTTCAGCGAACTCTTCACCGCCTTGTTGCGCAGGCGGGCCTTCTCGTTGGTCTTGATGCGCTTGATCTGGCTCTTGATGTTGGCCATGCGGCTACGGTCTCCTCGTGCGGCGGGGTGGTCACGCCGGCAGGTGGTGGTCAGCGGCGATCGGTGCGTCAGCTGCCCAGGCTACCAGTGGCCACTCTAGGGAACAGTGCCCAGCGGCCACGGAACGTGCGCTGTCCAGGGGGTGGTGTACGAGGGCCTGGGGCTTCGCGGGCCCGACACGCCGTGACGGCCGGCATGTCGGGCCGGCGGGAACGTTGCCGCCTCGGAGCACGCCTGCTCGCCGGCGTACCAGGACTGGGAACGTCAGGCTGACACGCGGCCACCCCAGAAGGCGCGCTCCGGCTCTGGGAGACTGAGGCCGTGACGGTGACGAGTGCGGCCTCCGGGATGACCGGGCGCACCGACCCGGCGTTCATCCGCAACTTCTGCATCATCGCCCACATCGACCACGGCAAGTCCACCCTGGCCGATCGGATGCTCGAGGTCACCGGGGTCGTCGAGGCCCGCCAGATGCGCGCGCAATACCTCGACAAGATGGACATCGAGCGGGAGCGCGGCATCACCATCAAGGCGCAGAACGTGCGGCTGCCGTGGGTCGCCGACGACGGGCTGGCCTACACGCTGGACCTGATCGACACGCCCGGCCACGTCGACTTCTCCTACGAGGTGTCGCGCAGCCTGGCCGCGTGCGAGGGCGCTGTGCTGCTCGTCGACGCCGCACAGGGGATCGAGGCGCAGACGCTGGCGAATCTTTACCTCGCATTGGAGAATGACCTGCAGATAGTCCCGGTGCTCAACAAGATCGACCTGCCGGCCGCGCAGCCGGACAAGTACGCCGCCGAGCTCGCCGCGATCATCGGCTGCGACCCCGACGATGTGCTGCGTATCAGCGCCAAGACCGGCGCCGGTGTGGTCGATCTCATCAACCGCATCGTCCGCGACGTCCCGGCGCCGGTCGGCGACCCCGACGCCCCGCCTCGGGCGATGATCTTCGACAGCGTGTACGACGCCTACCGGGGCGTCATCACCTATGTCCGGGTCATCGACGGCACCCTCACCACCCGCGAGAAGTCGCTGATGATGGCCACCGGCGCCGCCCACGAGACCCTCGAGGTCGGCGTGATCAGCCCCGACCCGGTGCCGCGCACCAGCCTGGGTGTCGGCGAGGTGGGCTATCTCATCCCCGGCGTGAAGAATGTCCGGGAGGCCCGCGTCGGGGACACCATCACCAGCGCGAGTCACCCGGCCAAGGAGCCGCTCGGCGGTTATCGCGACCCGCTGCCGATGGTCTTCAGCGGCCTCTATCCCGTGGACGGCAGCGAATACCCCGACCTGCGCGAGGCGCTGGACAAGCTGCGGCTGAACGACGCGGCGCTGGTCTACGAGCCGGAGAGCTCGGCGGCGTTGGGCTTCGGTTTCCGCTGTGGCTTTCTCGGTCTGTTGCACATGGAGATCGTGCGCGAGCGGGTCGAGCGCGAGCACGGCCTGTCGCTCATCTCCACCGCCCCGAATGTCGTCTACCGCGTGGTCATGGAGGACGGCAGCGAGCACATTGTGACCAATCCCAGCGATTGGCCGGTAGGCAAGATCACCTCGGTGTACGAGCCGGTGGTCGAGGCGATGTTGCTGCTGCCCAGCGACTTCACCGGGACCGTCATGGAGCTCTGCCAGAGCCGGCGCGGCCAGCTCAAGGCGATGGACTACCTCTCCGAGGACCGGGTCGAGCTGCGCTACACCTTGCCCCTCGGTGAGATCATATTCGATTTCTTCGACGCCCTGAAGAGCCGGACGCGGGGATATGCCTCGTTGGATTACGAGCCCGCCGGGGAGCAGGAGGCCGACCTGGTGAAGGTCGACATCCTGCTGCAGGGCGAGCCGGTGGACGCCTTCTCCGCGATCGTGCACAAGGACAAGGCGATGACCTACGGCACGTCGATGACGGGCAAGCTGCGCACCCTGATCCCGCGCCAGCAGTTCGAGGTGCCGATCCAGGCCGCAATCGGCGCTCGGGTGATCGCGAGGGAAAACATCCGGGCCATTCGCAAGGACGTGCTGGCCAAGTGCTACGGCGGTGACATCACCCGCAAGCGCAAGCTGCTGGAAAAGCAGAAGGAAGGCAAGAAGCGCATGAAGATGGTCGGCCGGGTCGAGGTCCCCCAGGAGGCGTTCATCGCGGCGCTATCCACCGACGGCAACGGCACCACCAAGTAGGGCCGACGCGGCAGGCGCCGGGGCGTGCGCCTGCTAGGCGGCGGGCCGCACCAGCCGCACCACGGTGTCCAGCGCCGTACCCTCCTCGGTCTCGCGCTCGACCGTGCCGCTACGCGTGACCTCCATGCCGTCGGCGCGCACCTCCTCCGGCGTCCAGAGCAGGGCCGCGTCCTGCGGCCCGCCGACGCCGCCGGCCAGGTTGGCGACGTCGTGTCCGACGAGCAGCAGCGAGCCGCCCCGGGCGACCGCGGCGGCAGCGGTGGCGACCAGTGCGGCACGCTCAGGCCGCGCCAGGTGCACATAGGACAGCAGGACCAGGTCGTACGCCGACGGAGGAGTCCAGCCCACCACGTCGGTGTGCACCCACTCCACGGCCACCCCGGCCGTCGCGGCCAGCTCCCTGGCCTTCGCGAGGCCCACCCCGCTCCAGTCCACGCCGGTCACCTGCCACCCACGCTGCGCGAGCCAGGCGGCGTTGCGTCCCTCGCCGCACGCCAGGTCCAGCGCGGTACCCGGCGCGAGGAGCACGACTTCTTCGGTCACAAAGCGGTTCGCCTCGCCGGTCCAGACCAGCCCGTCCCCGGCGTAGCGCTCGTCCCAGGCAGCCTCGTCCATCCCGGGAGCGTAGGAGTCCGGCTGGGGGGGGCAGCCGCGAGGTGTCACCCCCGTGGGACGACCCGGCAAGTGACACGCCCGCGGCTCAGACCGGTGCCGCTGACGTGCTGCGGCAAGCCGGGTGAACTGACAAGCCGGTGGGGCAAAACCGCAGGTCAGAGGCGGTCTATCGTCGCTCGGATGGGCCTGGGCGGACTGGCGGGAGCGCTCGCCGGCAAGCACCTGCTGCTCACGGGCGGCACCGGCTTCGTCGGGGAGGCCTTCCTGGAGCGGGTGCTCGTGGACCTGCCGGACACCCGGCTCACGCTGGTCGTCCGTGGCCGCCCAGGCGAGTCCGCGCGGGACCGGGTGGCCGGGCTGCTGGCCAAGCCGGCGTTCTCCCGGCTGCCCGGGCACGCGCATGGGCAGCTGCCCTGGCACCGCGTCGAGGTGGTCGAGGGCGAGCTCGGGGGTGTGCTCCCGCCGTTGCCGGCCGACGTCGACGTGCTCGTCCACTGCGCGGGCGAGGTCAGCTTCGACCCGCCGGTCGACGAAGGCTTCCGCACCAACCTGGAGGGCACCCGGCTGCTGCTCGCGGCGGTCCGGGCCACCGGCGCCCACCCCCACGTCGTGCACGTGTCCACCGCCTACGTCGCCGGGCTGCGCCAGGGCTGGGTCGCCGAGGACCGGCACCCGCACACGGTGGACTGGCGGGCCGAGTCCGCGGCCGCGGAGGGCGCCCGCGTCCGGGCCGAGGTCGACAGCCGCTCGCCGGAGGTGCTCGCGGAGCTGCTTGCCGAGGCGCGCTCCGGGTCCGCCGGCGCTGGCACGCAGACCGCCGCCGCCGAGGCCGAGCGGCTGCGGGTGCGCTGGGTGCGCAGGCGGCTGGTCGAGGCCGGCCGGCTGCGGGCCCTCTCGCTGGGCTGGGCGGACTGCTACACGCTGACCAAGGCGCTGACCGAGCGGATGGTGGAGGAGACCTGCCGCGAGTGGAATGTGCCGCTGTCGATCGTGCGGCCGACCATCATCGAGAGCGCGCTCGAGCGCCCCAGCCCGGGGTGGATCGAGGGCTTCAAGATGGCCGAGCCGATCATCCTGTCCTACGGCCGCGGCGACCTGGTCGACTTCCCGGCCGCCCCGGACGGGCCGATCGACATCATCCCGGTCGACCTGGTGGTCAACGCCATGATCGCGGTGGCAGCGACGGTCCCGCTGGTGGGCGAGCCGGCGTACTTCCAGGTCGGCTCCAGCGCGCGCAACCCGCTGCGGTTCCGGGAGCTCTACAAGCTGGTTCGGGAGTACTTCCTGGCCGACCCGCTCCCGGCCCGCGACCGCGGCACCATCACCCCGCCGGTCTGGTCCTTCTCCGGGCAGGCGGCGATCGAGCGCCGGCTGCGGCTCGGCGAGCGGGCGCAGGCCGCCGCGAAGAAGGGGGTGGCGCTGCTGCCGGCCGGCGACCGGACCAGGGCGGCGGGGCGCCGGGTGGACCGGCTGGAGCGCCGGCTGCGCGCGGTGCGGCGGCTGGCTGAGCTGTACCAGGCCTACACCCAGGCGGAGCTGATCTACGCCGACGACCGCGTCCTGCAGCTCTACCGGTCGCTGACCCCGGCCGACCAGCAGGCCTTCCCGTTCGACAGCGCCGCCATCGACTGGCACCGCTACCTGGTCGACCTGCACTGCCCGGCGGTCACCGGGGCGTTGCGCTTCGTCACCCTCTTCCCGCAGCCACCTCTCCCGGCGCCGGCACCGATCCTCCCGCGCGCCGGCGCCGCGGGGCAGGTGGTCGCGGCGTTCGACATGGACGGCACCCTGCTCGCGAGCACCGTGGTCGAGGCCTATCTGTGGAGCCGGCTGGCGGACGCCCCGAGACACCGGTGGCCCCGCGAGATCGCCTCGGTCGCGGCCGATCTGCCCCGCCTGCTGCTCGCCGACCGCACCTCCCGTGCTGGCACCATCCGATCGGTTGCCAAGGGCTACGCCGGCGCCGACCCCGAGGCATTGGCAGCATTAGTCGACGCCGAGGTCGCGCAGATCGTGCTGGCCAAGCTGTCAGCAGCGGCGATCCGCATCGTGCGCGAGCACCGGGCCGCTGGTCACCGGACGGTCTTGATCACCGGTGCGCTGGACGTCTTCACCCGGCCGATCGCCGCGCTGTTCGACGAGGTCTGCGCGGCCCGGCTCGCGGTCGACGCCGAGGGCGTGGCCACCGGGCGGCTGGTCGAGCCGCCGGTCGTGGGGGAGGGCCGATCGGCCTGGCTGCGCCGCCGGGCCGGACTCGAGGGCTGGGACCTCGCGGCGTCGCACGCCTACGCCGACAGCCACTCCGACGTCCCCATGCTGCGCACCGTCGGGCACCCGGTCGCGGTCAACCCCGACCTGGACCTGGCGCGGATCGCCAGGTGGGAGAGGTGGCCGGTGGTCTCCTGGCCGGCCACCGCCGGGACCCCCCGGCTGGTGCTGGCGGCGGGTGCCGGGTGAAGGCGCTCGAGCTCTACCGCAGCGTCCCGCGCTACCTCGCCGTCCGCGGGCTGTCCTCCCGGCTCCCTGGTGCTGCCAGCGCGGCGGTGGCCCTCGCCCCGGTGCGGCTGGCGGATCGCCCGGCGCCGGCGCTGCCGCACCCCGACTGGGTCCGGGTGCGCCCCCTGCTCGCGGGGATCTGCGGCAGCGACCTGGCCACCGTCGACGGCCACTCGTCGTTCTATTTCAGCTCCCTGGTGTCGCTGCCGTTCACGCCGGGCCACGAGATCGTCGGCGAGCTGCTCGACCCGGTGCCAGCTGGCCCACACGCTGCAGGACTCGCCGTCGGGACGCGGGTGGTGCTGGACCCGGTGCTGTCCTGCCGCACGCGCGGGCTGGAGCCGTGCGCCGCGTGCGCGACCGGCAGCGCCAGCCGGTGCGAGCGGGTCACGCTCGGCCATGTCAGCCCGGGGCTGCAGACCGGCTTCTGCGCCGACACCGGCGGCGGCTGGTCGCACGGCCTGGTCGCGCACCCCAGCCAGCTGCATGCGGTTCCTGACGACCTGCCGGACGAGCGGGCCGTGCTGGTGGAGCCGATGGCCTGCGCGGTGCACGTCGCCCGCCGGGTCGCGCTGGAGCCGGGGGCCAGCGTGCTCGTCGTGGGCGCCGGCGCGGTGGGCCTGCTGACGCTGTTGGCGTTGCGCGCGCTGACGCCGGCCGGCCGGATCACGGTGGTCGCCAAGCACCCCCGCCAGGCGGCGCTCGCCTCGGCGCTCGGGGCGACCTCGGTGGTCGCACCGCGGGAGGCGGTCCGGGCGGTACGCCGGGCCTCCGGCGGGGTCGTGCTGGGCCCCGAGCGCGGGGGCGACTTCCTGCTGGGCGGCGTGGACGTCGCCTTCGAATGCGCCGGCAGCGGTGCGGCCCTATCCACGGCGCTGCGCACCACGCGCGCGGGCGGCCGGGTCGTGCTGGCCGGGATCCCCTCCGCCGGAGCCGATCTCACGCCGCTGTGGTTCCGCGAGCTGGAGCTGGTCGGGGCCTATGCCTCCTCCGGGGACGACGTCGACGTGGCGCTGCGGCTGGTCGCCGACGACCGCCTGGCCGCGGCACGCACCTCGTTCCACCCCCTGCACCGCTATCCCGACGCGCTCGACGAGGCGTCGTCCGCCGGCCGGCTGGGGCTGCTCAAGGTCGGCTTCGATCTCCGGGGTGCCGGAGGGGACAGGGGTGATGCGCCGTGAGCCGTCCGGGATTCGTGCTGGAGGTGGACGAGCGGACTCCACCGCTGCTCGTGCACAGCGGTGAGTCGTTCGGGCTGGAGTCCTTCCCGCTCGGGACGAGGGTGATCTACCCGCCGGAGTCGCTGCCAGCGCTGCGCGACACCCGCGCGGCGATCGACGCGGCCCTGGAGCACCCGATCGGGATGGACCCGCTGCGCACGCTGCTGTTCGCCGGGATGCGGCTGACCATCGCCTTCGACGATCTGAGCCTGCCGCTGCCGCCGATGCGGACACCCGACGTGCGGCAGCAGATCATCGAGGCAGTCCTTGAGCTGGCCGCCGCTGCCGGTGTCGACGACGTCGAGCTGGTGGTGGCGAACGCATTGCACCGCAGGATGACCGGGCCGGAGATCAAGCGGATCGTGGGGGACAGGGTCTTTCGCAGCTTCTGGCCGGACCACCTCGGCAACCACGACGCCGAGGACCGCGACAATCTGGTCCACCTCGGTCTGACCGGACACGGCGAGGACGTCGAGGTCAACAAGCGGGCCGCCACCTCCGACCTGCTCGTCTACGTCAATGTCAACCTGGTGGCGATGGACGGCGGACACAAGAGCACCGCGGTCGGGCTGGCGTCGTACAACAGCCTGCGGCACCATCACAACCCGGCGACCATGGTCGCCTCGCGGTCCTTTATGGACCACAAGCACAGCGAGCTGCATTCCAGCGCCTGGCGGATGGGCCGGCTGCTGCAGGAGCACGTCACGGTCTTCCAGATCGAGACCACGCTGAACAACGCGGCCTTTCCGTCGCAATACTCCTTCCTCACCAAGCGCGAATGGGAGTGGTCGCTGCGGGACCAGGCGACCTATTACGCCGTCAAGCGCGGCCTGGACGCATTGCCCAAGCGACTGCGCCGCAAGGCCTTCCAGGACATTACCGCCGATTACGGCGTGACCGGGGTCTACGCCGGGGCGACCGAGCCGGTGCACGAGCTCACCGTCGCCGGCGTGCACCGCCAGCAGCTGGTGGAGGTGCAGGGCCAGAGCGACGTGCTGGTCTTCGGGCTGCCCTACCTGTGTCCCTACAACGTCAACTCGGTGATGAACCCGATCCTCGCGATGTGCCTGGGGCTGGGCTACTTCTTCAACATGTACCGCGGCAAGCCGATCGTCCGTGCAGGCGGCGCGCTCATCCTGCACCACCCGGTGCCGTGGGAGTTCAGCCAGCTGCACCACCCGAGCTATGTCGACTTCTTCGAGGAGGTGCTCACCGAGTCGACCGACCCGGTGGTGATCGAGGAGCGCTTCGAGAAGCAGTACGCCAACGACCCCTGGTACACCCACCTCTACCGGACCTCGCACGCCTATCACGGCGTCCACCCCTTCTACATGTGGTACTGGGGGGCGCACGCCATGGCCCACCTCGGCGAGGTCATCTGGGTCGGCGCGGACCGCCGCGCCGTAGAGCGGATGGGCTTCCGGTCGGCCTCCACCATGCGCGACGCGCTGGAGATGGCCAGCGGCACGGTCGGACGCGGTCCCTCGATCACCTACCTGCACTCGCCGCCGCACGCGCTCGCGGACGTGGTGTGAGGCCGGCATGAGCGGGACGAGCGTCCGGCAGTTGCGCGACGGCTTCCGGTGGGGGCACCGGCCGGCAGTGCCACGGACGGCGGTCGCGCATCGACCCGTGCACGAACGCCGGGAGTTCGGCACCGGGTGGGCCAGGAGCCCGGTGGCCCGGGCCGCCCGGGCGGCGATCCAGGCCGGTGGGCTGACGCCGTTGGTGCGCGCCGAGGTGACCCCGATCGTGCACGGCCTGGACCGGCTCGCCGCACTCGGTGACCAGCCCTGCGTCATCGTCGCCAACCACGCCAGCCACCTCGACACCGCCGTGCTGCTGACCGCGCTGCCATCGGAGGTCCGGCGTCGGACCGCCGTCGCGGCCGCGGCCGACTACTTCTTCGACGCATGGTGGCGTGCCGCCGGCACCGCCCTGGTCTTCGCGACCGTGCCCATCGAACGGCGGGGTGGCGCGTCGTCACGCACCCCCTCACGGCTGCTCGCCCAGGGCTGGAACGTCGTGGTCTTCCCCGAGGGCACCCGCTCCGGGGACGGCTGGCTGGGGCGCTTCCGGTTCGGCGCGGCCACCCTCGCGCTCGAGCGGGGCGTCCCGGTCCTGCCGGTCGCGATCCGGGGCACCCACGCGGCGATGCCACGGGGGCGGGCCTGGCCGGCGCCCGGCCGCCCGCAGGTGCACGTGCTGTTCGGCCCGCCGCTGCAGCCGCGGCCGGACGACACGGCGGCCGAACTCTCGCTCCGCGTGGCGGCCGCGATCGAGCGGTTGCTCGACGAGGACGCCACCGACTGGTGGTCCTCGCTGCGGCGCAGCAACGCCGGCGGTACGCCGGCCGGCGCCACCCCGGAGCCCGGTTCGCCGGTCGCGGCGACCTGGCGGCGCCGGTGGGAGGGGTCCCGCCCCGTCGACGCCGCGACCCCTGCGCGACAGCCGGTCTGGCGCTGAGCGACCACGACCGCGGGTTGGCCGTAGTCATGAGTGACTAGCCGCTACCCTCGGACGGGTAGCCCGTTGGGAGGAGCGACCCTCCCCCTCACTCTGGGAGCCACCGTGCGCCTGCGCCGTCCGATCATCGCCGCCGTCGTGGCGGTGTCCAGCACCGCTGCCGTCACCGGCGCCGGTGCCGCAGGCCCGACCGGCCCCACCGGCTCGGGCAGCACCGAGCTCACGGCGGTGCGCGGTGCCGCCCCCGTCCTGCTGGCCGGCGCGACCGACCTCGGCGTCGCCCCGTCGCGGACCGAGCACGCGACGTTCGCGCTGGCGCTGCACGACGCGGCTGGCCTGCGCGCGGCGGTGGCCCGGCATGAGGTCCTGAGCGCCGGCCAGGTGGCGACCCACCTGCCGAGCGGAGCGACCGTCGGCGCGCTGTCCACGTGGGCCCGCTCGGCCGGGCTCACGGTCACGGCCAGCCGGGGCACCCTGGTGTCGGTGAGCGCACCGACCGCGGTGCTGGACGCGGCTCTGCGCACCACCACCCACGTCTTCCGCGCCGGGGACGGCCACGCCTACCGATCGATCGCGACCACCGCCGCATTGCCAGCCGCGCTCGCCCCCACCGTGGCCGGCATCACCGGGCTCTCCGACGCCGGCTCGCTGCACCTCGCCGCGCACCCGGCCGCGCACCCGGCCGCCCGGGCGGCGACCTTCCCGCAGACCTTCGGCCCCAAGGACCTGGCGGCGTTCTACGACGCCCCCGCCTCCGCCACCGGCGCCGGCCAGACCGTCGGCGTGATCGCCGAGGGCGCCCTGGGCCAGGTCGTCACCGACCTGCGGACCTTCGAGGGGACCTTCGGGCTCCCCCAGGTGCCGGTGACCATCAAGGGCGCCGGCTCGGCGGACGCGGCCGGGCAGGACGAATACGACCTGGACACGCAGTACGCCACCGGAGAGGCGCCCGGGGCCAGCGGACTGACCGTCTATGACGGCGCGTCGCTGTCCAACAACGACATCCTGCAGACCATCAACGCCTGGGCGACCGACACCGCGGGTCCGGCGACGGCGAGCTTCAGCGCCGGCGAATGCGAGCTGCTCGCGGGGGTCACCGGCCTCACCGCCAGCCTCGACCAGGTGCTCCTGCAGGCGGCCGCCGCCGGCCGCTCGCTGTTCGTCAGCAGCGGTGACAACGGCGGCTACTGCGGTGCGCTGGTCAACACCAACGGCATCCCCGGAGGCATCCCCGGCGTGGAGTACCCCGCGTCCTCGGCGTACGCCGTCGGTGTCGGCGGGACCACCGTCACCGGAGCTGGCGGCTCCGCCTGGAGCCCCACCAGTGAGATCGCCTGGAACGCCGGCGGGGGTGGCATCTCCACCTTCGAGACCGCGCCGTCCTGGCAGCCACTCCCCGTCGTCGCCCAGCGTGGCGTCCCCGACGTCGCCCTCGACGCCGACCCGCTGACCGGCTACTCCGTGGTCGTGAACGGCACCGTGCAGACCATCGGTGGCACAAGCGCCAGCGCGCCGGCGTGGAACGGCTACTGGGCCCGCGCGCTGGGCGCCCGAGGCGCGCTCGGCTTCGCCCCGCCGCGCCTCTACGCCGCCATCAGCGGTTTTCACGACGTGCTGTTCGGGACCAACGGCCTGCACGTCGCGACCCCCGGCTACGACTACACCACCGGCCTGGGCACCCCCGACGTGGCCAAGCTCATCCCCGCCCTCTGAGCAGGTGAGCAGCTGACAGCCGCGGATCAGGGCCGCAGCGTGATGTGCTGCGTGGACGTGACGCCCTTGTGGGTCGTGTAGCCGCTGGTCGCGCCCGTGAGGAAGTCGGGCATGTGCACGACCCGCCCGTCGTTCAGCGTCACCTCCAGCAGGTAGCCCTTCCGGGAAGCAGTCGGCAGGGCCGGCGCGAGCCAGGTCGAAGCGTGACCATGGACGCCACCGGCGGTGGGGCCGGCGATGGCCCAACCGTTCGCCGGCGCGCTCCTGGTGAAGTCGAAGGCCAGCACGGAGGCGATGTCGCTGCGGTTGAACATCAGCTTCAGCGAGCCGGTCTGCGACGCCGGGACCGGGGTCAGCGTGAGGTTGGCGGTCTGCGGGCCGGGGGTGAGGCTGCGCTCGTTGACCAGGGCGAAGTGCTTCACGTCGAGGGGACCGGCGCAGGACAGCCCGCAGGGGGAGCCGAGGTAGTCGCGGTTGTAGGTCTCGACGAAGACCTGGGTGACGTTCGCCGGCAGGTTCAGCAGGGCGAAGTGCGGGTCGACGAGGCCCTGGTCCCGGCCGCGGGCGTCGGTCTGCCGGCTGCCCACCGGCGCACCGGAGGATCGGACGTAGTGGTTGAGCTGCAGCACGGCGCCGTAGTCGCCGCCGGAGGGGCATCCGGTCGTGGCACGCACCTTGCGGCCCGAGGCGTCGAGCAGGTCGATCCCGATGGTGGCGTCCAGGCCCAGCCCGCCCGCGCCGATCAGGGTGCCGGCCACCTTCCTCGTCGTCATGGGAGCGCAGCGGCCGCTGCCCGGCGGGTTCGCGTTGGCGGTCGCGCCGTTGCCAGGGTTACCGGGCAGCGCGACGGCCTGGGTGCTCGCGGCGAGCAGCAGGGCGGGGACGGCCAGGGCCGCGACGGACAGGCCGGCGCGCAGCCGGCGAGAGGGGGTCAGCACAGTCGGAGTATCGGCAGCGCGCATGTCCGGCTGGACACATCGCGTCACAGGTAGGCCCCCATGGGCAGCGGCCGCCCCGCACCCGTCTCGCCCAGCACCTGCTCGCCGTCGCGGGCGGCCACCAGCTCGGCCAGGGTCGAGCCGGCCTCGCCGGCACCCGGCACCGGGGTGCCCAGCCAGGCGGTCGCCTCTGCAGGTGTGAACCGCGGGAAGCGGACCCGGGCCAGGCAGCGGCCGGGCCGGACCAGCGCGGGGTGCACGTGGTCGAGCTCCTCGTTGGTGGTCAGCAGCAGCACGACCCGCAGGCCCTGGCCGAGGATCCCGTCGGTGAGGTTCAGCAGGCGCGAGAGGCCGGCGCCGGCGCGCTGCCTGGCGTCCGTGCGCAGGAACTCGTCCGCGTCCTCGGCCACGATCAGCCGCCACGGCGTCCCACCCCCGCGTGCCTCCTCGGCCGCACGGGGCCCCGGCGGGCCACCGGCGGTCAGCACCTGCACGAGGTAGTCCACGTCGCCGAACAGCCGCTCCGGGTCGGCCACCAGCTCCGCCCGCGCCCACGGCCGCCAGGCCCGCATCAGGGCGCGGATCGCGGTGGTCTTGCCGGTGCCGGGCTCACCGTGCCAGAGCACCAGCCGCCCGGAACCGGTCACCTCGCGCAGCGCCATGAGCGGGTCGAGGGCGGTGCGGGCCGCCGGCGGGTAGTTCCGGCCGATCTCCGCCCAGGCCGGCACCCGCAGCTCCCGCGGCCACCGGTTGGCCCGGTCACGGCCGGCCGACCAGACGGTGACCGGCACCTCCTCCTCGACGGGGGCCGGCTCGGGGGCGCTGGCCTCGACTGCCGCGAGCGTGGCCCGCAGCGCCTCCTCGTCCGGCGCCGCCACCGTGACCGAGGTCAGCGTCGTGGAGCTCTCCACGAGCACCACGGCGGTCCCGACGGTGGCGGTGACGCCCTCGCCCCACGGGGTGTCCCACGTCCAGATCAGCTCGGCGCCCGCCGGCAGGAACTCCAGCGGTGGTCGCGGCCGAGGATGGCGCACCTGGGCCGCGGCATGCAGGTCACGGGCGAGGTCCCAGAAGCGGACCATCCCGAACTCGTCCGGGGACAGCTGACGCAGGTGGTACGTGGGGGAGAGGCCGGGCCCGTCGGTCACGGGCCAGCCTTGCACGCCCTGGTCAGCCCAGGCCGATCAGCGCAGGCCGACCGTGCGCGAGCACACCGGCCACGGGGCCCAACCCCGTCGCGCGTGCAGCGTCGCCGCAGCGGCGTCCTGGGTCGCCGGGCTGGCCGCGGACGGCACCCCGCCGTAGCCCAGGCTGCGCCAGGTGCCGAGGTCGAACTGGTAGGCGCCGTAGTAGCCGTTGCCCGTCGCAGCGCCGTAGTCCCCCCCGGACTCGCAGCCGCGCAGCCGGCGCAGCGCGTCGGCCAGCTGGCCCCCGGGTGCCGGCTGGGAGCCCCGGGTGCTTGCGGTCGCGGCCAGGTGCGCCGCGGCCGCGTGGGCGGAGCGGTGGGACGGGGGGGCGAAGCGGGCGTCGGGGTGGGGCGCGGCGGCCGACGCGACGCCGCCGAGCAGCGGGAGGGCGGCCGCGGCCGCGCCGACCACGATCGCGGTGCGGCGGCGGAGCTGCGTGGGCAGGGCGCGCGGACGTGCCGACATCGACGTGCGGGACATGGATCCTCCGGACGCCTGCGAAGTGAGCTGTCGGGCTCGGGCGCGGAGTGGACTCGCCCGGCCGACCGGCTGCTCTGCTGAGCAGCACGGTCCGGCTTCGCCCCGAGGACGGCGGTGTTGCTGCCGCCCGGTGGCCCCTGCATGGCAGAGGACCGGTGGGTCCCCCGCTCCCGCCCAATGGGTCTCGTGCGCCGCCGACCGGGGGCGGGACTCGGCGTTCCGGTCGCGGCGGCGCGGCCCTTCCCCGGGCCACGCAGCGCAGACGCTAGCAGAAGCAAGCACTCCGGTGCACCGTGCGACCGGCAGGACCTCGGAACCGGGCGTGGTTGGTCGCAGACTGGTGCGGTGCCAGCCCTGCCCGCCGGAGCCGCCGCGCCGGTGTCCGGCGCGCTGCCCGCCGCCGCCGTGGCGGAGCTCGGCCGGCGCCCGTTCGGCGTCTACATCCATGTCCCGTTCTGCGCGACCCGCTGCGGCTATTGCGACTTCAACACCTACACCGCCGGTGAGCTCGGCAGCGCGGCGGACCCCGTCGCCTACGTCGACGCCGCCGTGCGCGAGCTCGAGCTGGCTGCCAGCGTGCTGGGCTCCGGCGTACCCCCCGCACAGACCGTCTTCGTCGGCGGCGGTACGCCGACGCTGCTGCCTGCCGGCGACCTGGTCCGGTTGCTCCAGGCGGTCCGGGACACCGTCGGGCTGGCGGCGGACGCCGAGGTCACCACGGAGGCCAACCCCGAGTCGGTCGACCCGCGCTCGCTCGCGGCGTTGCGCGCGGCCGGCTTCACCCGACTCTCGCTGGGGATGCAGAGCGCGTCGCCGCACGTGCTCGCCGTGCTGGATCGTCGACACCGGCCCGGGCGCCCGGAGGAGGCGGCCCGGGAGGCCACGGCGGCGGGCTTCGCGCACGTCAACCTTGACCTCATCTACGGCACGCCGGGGGAGTCGGCCGCCGACTGGCGTCGCTCGCTCGACGCCGTGCTGGCCGCGCCGGTCGACCACGTGAGCGCCTACGCCCTCGTGGTGGAGGAGGGCACGGCGCTGGCCCGGCGGGTGGCCAGGGGGGAGGTCACCGCCGTCGACGACGACGTGCTGGCCGACCGCTGGCTCGCCGCGGACGCCGCCTTCGCCGCCGCCGGGCTGGGGTGGTACGAGGTGTCGAACTGGGCCCGCGACGCCGCCGCCGAGTGCCGCCACAACCGGCTCTACTGGTCCGGCGATGACTGGTGGGGCATCGGCCCCGGCGCGCACAGCCACGTCGGAGGGGTCCGTTGGTGGAACGTCAAACATCCGGCGGCGTACGCCGGACGGCTGGCGGGCGGCGCGTCGCCGGCGCACGCCAGGGAGCTGCTGGACGGGCCGACCCGCTCGCTGGAGCGGGTCATGCTCGGCGTGCGGCTGCGCGAGGGTCTGCCGCTGTCCGCGATCGCCGACCCGGCCGCGGTTGCCCCCCTGGTGGCCGACGGCCTGGTCCAGCCGCCGGCGGCCACCGGCCGGGTGGTGCTCACCCAGCGGGGGCGGCTGCTCGCGGACGCCGTCGTCCGGGCCCTGGTATAGCCCAGGTCTAGCCCCGCCTGGTCGCGCTGGCCGCTAGCGTCGGGCGGTGCTCGACCTCGACGCCTACCTGGCCATGACCCGCCTGTCCGCGCCGATGGCCGGCCCCGGCGGCCGACGGGTGGTCACCGCGACCACCCTGGCGCCGGACGGGAAGGGGTTCGTTGCAGCGGTCTGGGAGCTGAACGCCGCGGGCGGGCCGGCGCGGCGGCTCACCGTCCCCGCGACCGGCACCTCGGTGGCGGCGTACACCCCCGACGGCTCGCTCCTGCTGCGGCTGAAGCGGCCCGACCAGGAGGTCAACGAGGACGGCGACGCGGAGGTGCCGTCGCTGTGGCTGCTGCCCGTCGGCGGCGGCGAGCCCCGGCGGCTGCTCAGCGCGCCCGCCGGGATCGGCACGGTGGCGGTCGCGGCGACGAGCGGCACGGTCGCCTTCCTCGCCGAGGTGTTCCCGACTGCCCCCGACCTGGAGGCCGACCGCGCGCACGCGAAGGCGCGCGAGCAGGCCGGCACGTCCGCGCTGTGGTTCGACGGATACCCGGTGCGGCACTGGGACAGCCACCTCGCGCCGCGGTCCCGGCGACTGTTCGTCAGCGAGCCGGACGGGACGGGCGGCGTCGGCGCGCCGCGGGACGTGACCGGTGACGTGGGCCGGGCCCTGGACGACGAGTCGCTCGTGCTCACGCCCGACGGCAGCGCCGCCGTGGTGAGCTGGCAGGTGGACGAGGGGGCCGGCCGCCGCCGCCGGGAGCTGCTCGCGATCGACCTCGCGACCGGTGCGCGCCGGCTGCTGGCGAGCACGCCCGGCGGCTACCTCACCCTGCCCGCCGTGTCACCGGACGGCCGCTGGGTCGCCGCGGCGCGGGAGGAGCGGCTCACCCCCGAGCACGCGCCCCGCACAGAGTTGGTGCTCCTGCCGCTCGACGGCTCCGCCGAGGCACGCCGGCTGGGCGTCGATGTCGGGCATTGGCCCACCGCGCTGGCCTTTTCGGCTGACAGCGCGGCCGTGCTGTTCACGACCGCCGAGGGCGGTCGGGGCCCGCTGTGGCAGGTGGGCGTGGAGGTGGGCGCCACCGCGATCCGGCTGTCGGCCGACGGCGCCTTCGACTCGCTGTCGGTCGGTCCGGTGGCGCCGGGATCACCTGACCCGGGAGTGGTGCTGGGCCTGCGATCCCGGGTCGGCACGCCGCCGGAGGTGGTCTCGCTCGTCCCCGGCGTCGCCGACCAGACCCCCACCGTCCTGCACACCGCCCCGCCCGCCGAGCCGCTGCCCGGCCGGGTGGAGGAGGTGCACGCCACGGCCGCCGACGGGACGCCGCTGCGCGCCTGGCTGGTGCTGCCCGTGGCCGCGCCGGGCCCGAGCCCGCTGGCCGTGTTCATCCACGGCGGCCCGCTCGCCAGCTGGAACGCCTGGTCGTGGCGCTGGCAGCCGCAGCTGCTCGCCGCCCGGGGCTACGCCGTGCTGCTGCCCGACCCGGCGCTGTCCACCGGTTACGGCCAGCGGATGATCGAGCGCGGGTGGCAGCAGTGGGGGGGTGCGCCGTACGACGACGTGCTGGCCCTCACCGACGCGACGCTCACCCGGGCCGACCTGGATGCCGGGCGCACCGCGGTGCTTGGCGGCTCCTACGGCGGCTACCTCACCAATTGGGTGATCGGGCACACCGGGCGGTTCCGCTGCGCCGTCACGCACGCGTCGCTCTGGGAGCTCACCGGTTTCCAGGGCAGCACCGACGACGGGTGGGCCTGGCGGGACTGGTTCGGCGACCCGGTGGCGCGCGCGGACTTCTACCGCGAGTGGTCGCCGTCGACCTACGCCGACGCGATCAGCACCCCCACCCTGGTCATCCACGGGGAGCGCGACTACCGGGTGCCAGTCGGGGAGGGGCTGCGGCTGTGGACCGACCTGCAGTCCCGGGGCGTGGACAGCCGGCTGCTCTACTTCCCGGACGAGAACCACTGGGTCCTCAAGCCGGGCAACACCAGGGTCTGGTACGACGCGGTGCTCGGCTGGCTGGACCGGCACCTGCTCGCCGCCGACTGGAGCCGCCCCGCACTGGCCTGACCTCAGGCCCCGCGCGGGGGAGGGGCCGCGGCGTCGACGAGGTCGGCCTCGTCGTCGGTGAACAGGCGCGACCGGGTGAGGAAGCGCATCCCCTCCGGTGACTCCAGGCTGAACCCGGAGCCGCGGCCGGGGACGCAGTCCACTGTGAGGTGGGTGTGCGACCAGTAGGCGAACTGCTGCGCACCCATCCAGAACTGGCAGCCCGCGATCTCCCCGAGCAGGACGTCGGACGCCCCGGTCATGAACTCGCCCACCGGATAGCACATGGGCGCCGACCCGTCGCAGCACCCGCCGCTCTGGTGGAACATCAGCGGCCCGTGCCGACGGCGGAGGCGCTCGATGAGCTCCTCCGCCGCCGGCGTGACCGACACGCGATCGACCATCAGACGCCGACCATCAGAAGAAGCCCATGGGCTTCGGGTCGTAGCTCACCAGCAGGTTCTTGGTCTGCTGGTAGTGGTCGAGCATCATCGCGTGGTTCTCCCGGCCGATCCCGGACTGCTTGTAGCCACCGAACGCAGCGCCGGCCGGGTAGAGGTGGTAGCAGTTGGTCCACACCCGGCCGGCCTGGATCGCGCGCCCGGCCTTGTACGCCGTCGACCCGTCGCGCGACCACACCCCGGCGCCCAGGCCGTAGAGCGTGTCGTTGGCGATGGAGATGGCGTCGTCGTAGTCGGTGAACGGCGTGACGGAAATGACCGGCCCGAAGATCTCCTCCTGGAAGATCCGCATCTTGTTGTTGCCCTCGAAGATGGTGGGCTGGACGTAGTACCCGCCGGAGAGGTGGCCCCCAAGGTCGACCCGCTCGCCGCCGGTCACCACGCGGGCCCCCTCGGCGCGACCGATCTCCAGATAGGACAGGATCTTCTCCAGCTGGTCGTTGCTGGCCTGCGCACCCATCATCGTGTCGGTGTCGAGCGGGTCGCCCTGCCGGATGGCCTTGGTGCGGATGGCAGCGAGCTCGAGGAACTCGTCGTAGATCGGGCGTTGGATGAGGCCCCGGGACGGACAGGTGCAGACCTCGCCCTGGTTGAGGGCGAACATGGTGAAGCCCTCGAGCGCCTTGTCCTGGAAGTCGTCGTTCTCGGCCATCACGTCGGCGAAGAAGACGTTCGGGCTCTTGCCGCCGAGCTCCAGGGTGACCGGGATGATGTTCTGCGACGCGTACTGCATGATCAGCCGCCCGGTCGTGGTCTCGCCGGTGAAGGCGACCTTGGCGACCCGCGGGGAGCTGGCCAGTGGCTTGCCGGCCTCGGTGCCGAAGCCGTTCACCACGTTCACGACGCCGGCCGGCAGCAGGTCGCCGATCAGCTCCATCACCAGCAGGATCGACACCGGCGTCTGCTCGGCCGGCTTGAGGACCACGCAGTTGCCGGCGGCCAGCGCCGGCGCGAGCTTCCAGACCGCCATCAGGATCGGGAAGTTCCACGGGATGATCTGCGCGACCACGCCCAGTGGCTCCTTGACGTGATAGGCCATCGTCTGGCTGTCGATCTCGGTGGAATGGTTCTCCTGGGCGCGGATGCACGCGGCGAAGTAGCGGAAGTGGTCGACGGCGAGCGGCAGGTCGGCGGCCAGCGTCTCGCGCACGGCCTTGCCGTTGTCCCACGTCTCCGCAACGGCGAGCATCTCGACGTTCTGCTCGAGTCGATCGGCGATCTTGTTCAGCACGAGGGACCGCGCGGCACCGCTGGTCGCGCCCCAGGCCCGCGCCGCCGCGTGGGCGGCGTCCAGGGCGAGCTCGATGTCGGCGGCCTGCGAGCGGGCCACCTCGCAGAAGGTCTCGCCGGTGACGGGGGAGGGATTCTCGAAGTACTCCCCACCCACGGGCGCGACCCATTCGCCCCCGATGTAGTTGTCGTAGCGGCTCTTGAAACTGACCAGCGATCCCGGCTGACCCGGTATGGCGTAGGTGCTCATCTGCTGCCCTCCTGCTCGTCCGGCGGCCACCGCCAGGTGGCCCTGGGGCGGACGCTAGGGCGGGCCAGGTTGCCCCGACGTTGCAGTGGCGGTTGCAGCGGCGGCATGGGAAACTCGTGACGTGGGTCACACGTTCTCCGCGGGGGAGCGCTCCCTGCACGAGGCGCAGCAGGCGCTGCTGGCCGGCTCGTCGACCGTGCCGATGGCGCGCACGCCACGCTCCCTGGTGCGGTCGTCCTGGGAGCGCAGCGCGGGCTTCGGCCTCGACCCGGGTCAGGTGGCGCCACTGGCGCTCGACGACGCTGCCCTGGACCTGGTGCGGGCCCAGCACCCGCTGCATGCCGCGATGCCCGTGGTGCGCCGGCTCCTCGTGGAGCAGGCCGTCGCGGAGGACATGGTGGTCGCCGTCAGCGACGCCGGCGGCCGGCTGCTGTGGGTCGAGGGTCACCGCGGGGTCCGGCGCCGGGCGGAGACGGTCCACTTCACGGCCGGCGCCTGGTGGGACGAACGGCACGCCGGCACGAGCGCGCCCGGCCTCGCATTGCAGCTGGACCGGCCGGCTGTGGTCGACGCTGGCGAGCACTGGGCCACCAGCGTGCAGTCCTTCAGCTGCTCGGCCGCCCCGGTGCACGATCCGCGTTCCGGAGTGCTGCTCGGGGCCCTCGACCTCACCGGCGGCGGGCAGGCCGCCAGCGGACTGGCCCTGGGGCTCGTGCGCGCGACCGTGGCCGCGGTGGAGCAGCACCTGCTGCTGACACCGGCAGGGCCACCGGGACGCCGTACGCCGGGGAGCCACGCGCCGGAGGGCCGGCGGCTGCGGGTCCTCGGCGCCGAGGGGGGCCGGTGGGCGGACGGCGAGCAGCTGCACCTGCGCCATGCCGAGTTGTTGCTGCTGCTGCACGAGCACCCGGAGGGCTGCTCGGGCGAGGAGCTCGCGCTGGCGCTCGACGAGCGCGACCTCGATCCGGTCACGGTGCGCGCGGAGGTGCACCGGCTGCGCCGCGTGCTCGGCCAACGGGCGGTCGTCGCCAGGCCCTATCGCCTCGCCGTCCCGCTGCGGACCGACCTCGACGACGTGCGTTGGCATCTCGACGGCGGCCGGGCGGCTGCGGCCCTGTCGGCGTACTCCGGCCCGGTGCTCCCCCGCTCGCTCGCCCCGGGGGTGGTCGCCCTGCGCGAGGCCGTGGAGCTGGAGCTGCGGGTCGCGCTCCTGCAGGCCGGCGACCCGACACTGCTGCTCGCCTGGGTCCGCGACGCCGGACACCGCCACGACGTCGGCCTGTGGCGGGCCGCGCTCGCCGGTCTGGAGCCCGGCTCACGCCGCGATCGCGCGGCCGGCCTGCTCGTCGCGGTCGAGCGCGAGGTCGGCCTCCGCCCCTAACCTCGCGCTTTCACGCGGCGCCGATCTTGGTGGATGACACGCGGGTGTGAATGCACGGAAGTGATGCTCCCACTGTCAAGCGCGGGCTGGTGTGGGGAGCGCGATGTAGATCTCGCGGGCGATGTAGCGCTTGAGACCTCGGATGGTCTCGACCTTGGTCTTGCCCTCGGACACCCGCCTGTCGAGGTAGGCCCTGGTGGTCGGGTCGACGGCGAGCCGGACCATCGCGATGCGCCAGAGGGCAGGGTTGGCTTGGCGGTCACCGCCACGGTTCAGCCGGTGCCGGGTGATCTTCCTGCAGGCGGTGGGGGGTTGTCGCCAGCGGTCAGCAGCAGGGTGCTGGCCAGGTCTGGTCCGACGCCGTGGATAGGGGTTAGGTGCGGCTGCTCGTGGACCGGGAGTACGCCGGCATGCTGACCTCGAAGACGATCAGCTTGCTGGGCGACCAGCTGGCCCGGGTGGCACTACCGGTGCTGGTGTTCACTTCGCACGGGCAGCGCCCCCGCTGGCCGCGCTGGCCTACGCGGTCACCCACCTGCCGGTGGTGCTCGGCGGCCCACTGCTAGAGCCCCGCCGACCTACCCTCGGGTGATGACCCACCTCGGCCCCGCGCGGATCTCCCCCGACCTGGCGCGGCGGCGAGCGGGTGGCGCGGTGTTGCTGGTCGGCGCCGCGGTGGTCGCCGTGACCCTGGCGCCGGTCGGCCCGGCTCGGCTGTTCTGGGTGGGGCTGATGCTCGGGGTGACCTACCTGGTCGCGGCCGCGGTCCGCGGGCGCGGCGGCCCGCTGTGGGCACCGGCCCTGGTGCTGGCCTGCTGGGGTGGGGCGGTGGCCCTGTGGTTCACCGGTCACCTGCGCGAGGACTTCACCGCCGTGGCCGTGGCCGTCGCGGGGCTGGGCGTCGGCGCGGTGCTTGCCGCGCTGCTGCCGCGGGTCGGGGTGGTCGCGAGCCCGGTGGGCATCGGGGTGACCGTGCTTGGTCCTGATCATCCCGCGGTCGAAGACCTACCAGACCGGCGAGCAGGTCGAGCTCGTCGTGCTCCCCCGCGCCGCCCACCCAGACCGCTGCCCCGTCCGCGCTCTCGAGCACTGGCAGGACCTCGCCCACATCGGCAGCGGCCCGGTCTTCCGCGGTGTCGCCAAGAGCAACACCGTCGGGCCGAGGGGCTTGCACCCGGAGAGCATCAACACCCTCGTTCAGCAGGCGATCGCCCGCGCCGGCGTGGATTCCACCCCGTACAGCGCGCACAGTCTTCGGGCCGGGTTCGTCACCTACGATCACCCACGCGGGGCCAGCGACCGGGCCATCGCCCACCAGACAAGGCACCGGAGCCTGGCCACTCTTGGCGCCTACGTCCGCGTCCACACTGCCTGGACCGACAACGCCGCCGCCACCCTCGGCCTTTGATCGACGTGTAAAGGACCGGAGCGGGGCGTAGTAGGCGCCCGGCGGTGGACCAAGACCTTCACGAGCCGCGGCTCGCCCCGCACGTACTCAAACGGGGCTCGGTTCGGACGTGGCTGGACATCAGCACCCTGACAGTGTTTGCAGGCGTGCTCGGCGGGGTGGGGTTCGCCCTGCTCAACGCCGTCGTCATCGCGGCGGCGTCCGGAACGCTGCCCGGCGCGAACGAGAAGGGGGAGGCGCTGTGAGGCGCTGCCCTCGGCGCCCACCTGCGCGATGCAGAAGGCTCAGTTCTGGCCGACTCGGTCGCAGTGGTCCTGCGCCCAGACACGTAGGACCGACAGCGGCTCGATGAGGCCGCGGCCGAGAGGTGTCAGCTCGTAGTGCACTGCGAGCGGCCGCTCGACCACCCTTCGACTGACGAGGCCAGCTGCCTCGAGGTCACGCAGTTTGTCGGTCAGCACCTTCTGGCTGATCCCCTCGAGGCGGCGGCGTAAGGCACCGAAGCGTTCCGGGCCGTCCTCCAGGGCGCCGATCACGAGCACCGCCCAGCGGCTGGTTACCCGGCTGAGCAGCGTCCGGGCCGGACACGCCTCGGCGTAGACATCGAAGACGGTTGTCCCGTCGGGACCGTGGGTGAGCGTCGCCATGGAGTCCTCGGTAGCAGTTCGGGTGGCTTGGTTACAAAAAGGTACCTGGTTGCCACAGGAAACCCCAGCCGACAGTATGGCTTCTGACAGTCATTGACAGCAAGCAACCACGATGAGTTAGGGCAGCCATGTCGAGGAAGATCCAGCAACGGTCCTACGGTGGGCCGGAGGTCCTCGAGGTGGTCCCGATGAAGCGCCCCGACCCTGGCGCCCTCGCCCGCGGGCAGGTGCTGGTCAGGGTGAGCGCGGCCGGGGTGAATCCGGTGGACACCCAGACCCGTCGCGGCGAGGCGGTGGCGGGTCAGATGGGGGGCTTTCCCTTCACGGTCGGCTGGGACGTTGCGGGGACCGTCGAAGCTTTGGGTCCCGACACCGGCCCCTCCGACGCCGGCGAGGCGCTTGCCGTCGGGGAGCGGGTGCTGGCCTTCTCCCGGTTTCCTGCGCAAGCCGCCGCTTACGCCGACTACGCGGTGGTCGCTGTCGACGAGCTTGCGCGGATCCCGGCGTCGCTGCCCGACGTGGCCGCAGCTGGCCTGCCGCTCGCCGGGCTGACCGCGTGGCAGGACCTGGTCGATGTCGCAGAGGTTCGGCCCGGCCAGCGCGTGCTGGTTCAGGGCGGCGGCGGTGGCGTCGGCCACCTCGCGGTGCAGATCGCCCACGATCTCGGGGCCTACGTCATCGCCACGACCAGCGCCAGCAAGCGGGACTGGGTCACCGGCCTCGGTGCGGACGAGGTGATCGTCCACCCCGATGACAGCGTCGCCGAGGTGCTTCGTGACAGCCCGGTCGACGTCGTGCTGGACGCGGTCGGCGGACCGGTTGGACTCTCGTCGATCGCCGTCACCAAAGGCGGCGGCGTCGTCGTCGCACTGCCCGGCGTCAGCGAGGACATGAAGGCCGCCGCCGACGGCGTGGGCGTGCGTGCGGTTTACCACGCCGTGCATCCCGACGGCGCCCAGCTTGCGCACCTGCTGTCCAGGGCCGAGGCGGGCGCCCTGGCAGTGATCGTCAGCGACGTGTTCTCCCTGGAGCGCGCCGCGGAGGCACACCGAGCCGTCGAGGGTGGCCACACGCGCGGGAAGGTCGTGCTGTCCCTGTGACTGCCGGCCCGCCCGAACGACGGGCACCAAGCCGTCGAACGGTGCTGTCCGGCGCGCTCGGCGCTATCGGAGCCGCGGCCGTCGCGGGGTGCGGCTCCACGGACGCGGCAGTGTCGACCGTCGCACCGCCGAGTCCGGCCGGCAGCCTGACACCCCCCGGCGGGACCCTCGGACTGGGGGTGGTCGGCCTGTTCGTCGCCGACCTCGCTGCGTCGCTGGTCTTCTATCGCCGACTGGGCCTGGCGATCCCGCTCGAGGCGGACACCGGCTCCGGGGCCTTCCGGCTCTCGCTGCCTACCGGCCAGATCCTGTTCTGGGAGACCTATGCCTACACACGCCGAGACTTCCCCGACTACCGGCCGGCGGTCGGCGACCGAAAGGTAGCCCTGGAGTTCGGGTTCGCCACACCGGCGGACCTGGACGCGACGTACCAGCGTCTGCTCGGGGCTGGCGCGCCGCGTTACTTCCCGCCCACCCAGTGGGGCAACGTGCGTTACGCCGTCATGGTCGACCCGGACGGCAACCAGGTCTCGCTGCGCCACCCCCTGGTGTCCTGAAGTGCCCCAGCCCGGCCTCAATACCGGCCAGCCGGTGCGGGCCGTGGGCCTGCGGGTCGAACCGGCGGGCCAGCCCGGCAGCTGTAGTCGCCGCCGGGACCGGGGCGCCCGCGAGCAACCCGCTGCCGGGATCGGCGCGGACCCGGTCCAACCCGGCCAGGCAGTCCTGACCGGCCAGCAGCCCCGCGGCCATCCCGACCAGCAGCTGACCCGCGGTGTGACCGCGATCCCGGGCCTTCACCGGCCCGACCGCCCGGTCGAGCTCGGCCACGATCCCCAACCGGACGGCTAGCTCGTCCACGCAGACCAGCCCGGCCAACGACGCGTCGCTCCGCCCGACCTGCACCACCGGCCGCGACCGGCACGCCCGCCGCTTCGATCGCTCCCCACCTCGTATCGTTGCCACCCGGCAGGTGTCCTTCCCCAACGCAGGAATCGTATCTTAGACAACCTGATTCTCGTTGCAGGACAAAGCATCTGCCGCCAAAGACACACCCCCACGCGACGTTACTCGCGGATCTGGGTCTGAGCGGCTTAGCTGGCTGGTCGAGCAGCGCGTGCTCGATCGGTACCTCTACAGCGAACGCCCGAGCGGGCAAGAATACCTGCTTGGGGCATCATGCGTACGGCCAGATCAGCTACGTCGAACTCCATTGCTTGGTGTGCGACCGAGGCACGACGTCGACGTCGAGCCCGGAACCCCGCCACCGGAATATGACCGCAAGCCGACTCGCCGTCCCCGTCACGTCGAGGCTGGCTCGGAATCTGCTCGGGAACCTCGAGCATTTCTCAGCCGTGATGCACCATCTGACCTCCTCGATCGCCTGCGCGGTGTCCACGCATCGACCCTGGTCATCGCCGGCGCACAAGACACCAGCGCCGGGCTCGCTCCTGTCGTCGCGATCGCCGACTTACTTCCCAACGCTCGTGCAGCCGTGATCGAGAAGTTCGGCCACTTCCCGTGGGCAGGGTGACGGTCCGGCGGCGTGACTCCCGTCAGCAGGGACGCGCATGGTCGCGTGGGCGGCGGATGGCGTAGACGACGTGGTCGCGCGGGTCGATCGGGTTGTCGGGCTCCAGGTCACCTGTGGCGATGCGGCGGAAGCCGGCACGCTCGAGCGCCCGCCAGGACGCCACGTTGCCGGTTGCCACCGGCACGATGACGTCGTCGGCATCGGGATGGAGCGGCCAGCCCGCGGCGACAAAGCTGGAGATCATGCCGGCGCCCAGTCGCCGGCCGCGGAATGTGGGCTCCCCGATGAGGTAGTCGATGCTCAAGGCACCCGGCGGCACCGGGCACACCGACGCCAGCTCCTCGACATGGTCGGGGTAGGCGGCGATGGGGTAGCGCTGGATCACGCCGAACGGCCGGCCGGCCCACAGGGCGAGGCAAATCCTGGTGGCGTCATGGCCGTCGGCGCTGGGCCCGAAGTCGCGCTCGACCGCCTCGGGCGCGGTCTCGTGGTCCCACCACCGGGCCACGAGAGGTTCGGCCAGCCACCGTGCCAGCAGGGGGAAGTCCCGCCGGCGCAGGCTGCGGAAGGCGACAGCTGCGCCCTCGTGCGCCGGCATGTCGCGGTCTCGCTCGGACGAGGACGGACTAGCGGCCGAGCCGCATGCGCACGACGGCGGGCCAGGCAGCCGGGCGGGCCACCACCTGGCCCAGCAAGGTGAGCGGATCGGTGAAGGTCTCCCGACGGCAGATCCGGTCGCCGACGAGGGTGAAGTGGTCGCTCACCCGGAAGGACACCGGCCGGCCGGCGGCCGTACCAGTGACGACCGCCAGCACGACGACCCGGTCCCCCTCCACGGCCACCACCTCGTCCACCGCGGTGGCGTCTGGCAGCAGCCGGAACAGGCCACGGAAAACCTCCAGGAACTCCCGCGGCCCGTGTGCGGTCGGCACGACCGGCTGCACGGACACGACGTCATCGGTCAGGCAGGCCCCGACCGCCGCGAGGAAGGGCTCCGGCTTCGGCAGCATCCAGGCCTCGCCGAACCACCGCCCGAAGTCCCGGGCTCCCAGCAACCGGGCGACAGTCGGGTCGAGGTGGGCACTCACGGTTGCATGCTGCCAGTCACCGATGCCGCCGACCAGCGGCGGTCCAGCTCGGCCTTGTGCTGGCGACACAGGGTGATGACCAGGGGGCCCAGTTCGATGCTCGGCCCATGTGCGTCGCAGCCCTCCAGACACGCAGACGTGGTGGGCCGCCCGGCCGCCGACGGTGGGATCGGCGGCATCGAGTACGGCACGATGCCGCGCGCGCTCCCCGGCGCGGCGCGTGACCCGGGCGGCTCGGTCCGACACGTCCTACTTCCTACCCGACCCGGTACGGCGCCGCACCCCTGGCGGCGGCAACCGCCCTCTCAGTTGTGGGTCGCGTCGATCGGCAGGGTGGCGGCGAACGCGAGGGGCGCGGGCAGGCGCCGGACCAGGGCGCGCCACAGTCCGTCCGGGCCGGCCGACAGCAGGTCGCCCGGCTGCGCCGCGAGCACCCACCATCCGCCGGCAGCAATCTCGCTGGCGAGCTGGCCAGGGGCCCACCCGGCGTAGCCGCTGAAGACCCGCAGGCTGCCGGCCGGGAGCGGCCCGCCGACCGCGGGGCTGACCCAGCCGGTGCGCCCGTCGGGGTCCACGCCGACCACGACCAGGACCTCCGGTTGGACCGGGCCGCCGGTGAACACGACAGCGGGGGGCGCTGCGCGCCCGGAAGCCGGACCTAGCACCGGAGCGGCGGCCTCGCCGCGCGGCCCGGTGAGGACCACACCGAGCGTCCCCTCCTCGTCGTGCTGAAGCAGCAGGGCGACGCAGCGGGCGAAGATCCCGTCCCCGATGGCCGGGGTGGCGACCAGCAGCGCCCCCGCTGTCGGCTCCGGTTGGTCCGTGTCGCTCCCGCCTGGCACCCGCTGATCCTGCCCCCGGACCTGTCGACGGCATACACTTGGCACTCTCAGCGCACGAGTGCCAACGGCGTGGGAGCCGGCGGGAGGACGCCAGCAGGCGCAAAGGCAGCGGGAGGTGACAGGTGCTCGAGGACCGGCGGCTGGACGTGCTGCGCGCGATCGTCGAGGACTTCGTCGCCACCCAGGAGCCGGTCGGCAGCAAGTCCCTCGCCGAGCGGCACCACCTGGGGGTCAGCCCGGCGACGGTGCGCAACGACATGGCGGCCCTGGAGGACGACGGCTACATCACCCAGCCGCACACCAGCGCGGGGCGGGTGCCGACCGACAAGGGGTACCGACTGTTCGTCGACCGGCTCTCCAGCGTCAAGCCGCTGTCCCCGGCCGAGCGCCGCGCCATCGACACGTTCCTGGCAGGCGCGGTCGACCTCGACGACGTGGTCAGCAGGTCGGTGCGCCTGCTGGCCCAGCTGACCCGGCAGGTCGCCGTGGTGCAGTACCCCAGCCTGTCGCGCAGCAGCGTCCGCCACGTCGAGCTGGTGGCGCTCGGCCCGTCCCGGCTGCTGCTCGTGCTCATCGTGGACACCGGCAGGGTCGAGCAGCGGGTGGCGGACCTGCCGAGCAGCCTCACCGACGATCAGGTCGCCGACCTGCGCACGCTGCTCAACTCACGCCTTGCCGGTCGTCGGCTCGCCGACGCGACCACACTGCTCGCCGACCTGCCCGATCTCACCCCTCCGGCATTGCGCGGCGTGATGGGCGCCCTGCTGTCGGTGCTGCTCGAGGCACTCCTCGAGCGCGGCGACGAGCGGGTCGCCGTCGCGGGCACGGGCAACCTCGCCCGCTCCGTCGCCGACTTCCCCACGTCGCTGCGCCCGGTGCTGGAGGCGATCGAGGAGCAGGTGGTGCTGCTGCGACTGATCGACTGCGCTGCATCGGGTCTGGTGACCGTGCACATCGGCGGTGAGAACCCGGTCGCCGAGCTGCAGAGCACGAGCCTGGTGACCGTCGGGTACGGCGGTGGACCCGGCAGCGCCGCCCTGGCCGGGATGGGGGTGCTCGGCCCGACCCGGATGGACTACCCCGGGACAATCACCGCCGTGCGGGCGGTCGCCCGCTACGTCGGCGGCCTGCTCGCCGACGGCAGCGACGGCTCCCGGCCGGCCGGACCGCGGCTGACCCCCAACTGAGACTGACCCCCAACTGAACTGACCGCAAGGCACGACCACGGACGTAGACATCGCAACGGAGAGCAGGGACGTGGCAACGGATTACTACGGGGTGCTGGGTGTGGCGCGCGGTGCCAGTGACGCCGAGATCAAGAAGGCCTACCGGCGGATGGCGCGCGAGCTGCACCCGGACGTCAACCCGGACGCGGACGCGCAGGCCCGCTTCCAGGCGGTGGGGACGGCCTACGAGGTGCTCTCCGACCCGGACAAGCGCGCCGTCGTCGATCGCGGCGGCGACCCGCTGGCGGCCGGCGCCGGGCCGGGCGGTTCGCCGTTCGAGGGGTTCGGGTTCGGCGACATCATGGACGCCTTCTTCGGAGGCGGAGGTGCCGCCGGCGGCGGCCGCGGTCCCCGCTCTCGGATGCGCCCGGGGGCCGATGCCCTGCTCCGGCTGGAGCTCGACCTCGCCGAGACGGCCTTCGGCACGACGCGCGACGTCACCGTCGACACGGCGACCCGCTGCGAGACCTGCCATGGTGCTGGCACCGCGTCGGGGACGCGGCCCGAGACCTGCCCGGTCTGCGAGGGTCGCGGCGAGGTGCAGAGCGTGGCTCGCTCCTTCCTCGGCCAGGTGATGACCTCCCGGCCCTGCCCGCGCTGCGGCGGTGTCGGCTCGGTGATCCCGCACCCCTGCCCCACCTGCTCCGGCGACGGCCGTGTCCGGGCCCGCCGAACCATCGCGGTGAAGGTCCCGGCCGGCGTCGAGGACGGGATGCGGATCCGGCTCGCCGGCGAGGGGGAGGTCGGACCCGGTGGCGGCCCGGCCGGAGACCTCTACGTCGAGGTCGTCGAGCGCCAGCACCCCGTCTTCCACCGCGAGGGCGACGACCTGCACGGCGAGCTGACGGTGGCGATGACCGCGGCGGCGTTGGGCACCTCGCTGCCCCTGACCACGCTCGACGGCGAGGAGACCATCGACGTCCGCCCGGGCACCCAGTCCGGCTCGGTGGTCACCCTGGGTGCCCGCGGGGTGCCGCACCTGCGCTCGGTCGGACGCGGTGACCTGCACGTGCACGTGACAGTGCAGACGCCGACCCGCCTCGACGACCAGCAGGAGGACCTGCTGCGCCGGCTCGCCGAGCTGCGCGGGGAGGAGCGCGGCGAGGCGACGCCGACCGGCCAGGGGCTGCTGGGGCGGCTCCGCGGGACCTTCAGCGGGCGGTGACACCGCCGGTCTTCCTGGCCGCCCCGGGGTCGCTGGAGGTGGGTCGGGTCCGGCTGGAGGGTCCGGAGGGTCGGCACGCCGTCGTACGCCGCCTCGAGGTCGGCGAGCGCGTCGACCTGGTGGACGGCGCCGGCGGTCGCGGCACCGGGGTGGTGGCCGCCGTGATGGGCCGCGACCGCATCGACGTGGACGTGACTGCGGTGGCGCAGGAGCCGGCGCCCGCGGTGCGGCTTGTGGTGGCGCAGGCACTGGCCAAGGGTGACCGCGGGGAACTGGCGGTGGAGCTGCTCACCGAGGCGGGCGTGGACGAGGTGCTGCCGTGGGCGGCGGAGCGGTGCGTCGCGCGATGGTCGGGCGAACGTGGGGACAGGTCGCTGGCCCGGTGGCGGTCCAGCGCGGACGAGGCCGCCAAGCAGGCGCGACGCGCCCGCTGGCCGACGGTGGGCCCGGCGGCCTCGACGGCGGAGCTGGCCGCGCGGGGAGGCTCCTGCGCCCTGGCGGTGCTGCTGCACGAGGAGGCACTGCTACCCCTAGGCTCACTCGCCCTCCCGGTGGTCGGTGACGTGCTGCTGGCCGTGGGGCCCGAAGGGGGGGTGGGCAGGGGCGAGCAGGCACTCCTGGCGGCGGCGGGCTTCGTGCCGGCCAGGGTGGGACCCACCGTGCTGCGCACCTCGACCGCCGGCGTCGTCGGGCTGGCCGTGCTCAGCGCGAAGAGCCGCTGGGCCTAGTGACCCGGCCACCACGTTGGCCCGGTTTGCAGCGCGCCGATGACGCGGTCGCACCGCCACCTGGGCCGGCGACATCGCGGCGGATGACGTCAGCGCGCTGACCTGGATGTCCATGATGTGGTCATCGAGCGCGCAGCTGCCGAACACGAGCACTAGCCGCCCGCCCGACGCTCCGCGCACCGAGCCCTTCCCAGCCCGCTTGCAGGTGCTCCGCCTCGCGGAGCACCTGCAAGCGGGTCTGGACCTGGTGCCCCGTCAGGCCGCATTGCCCTCGTGGCCCGACGAAACCGTGCTCGTCACGCGCCGCGGGCCGTGCGGCACGTCACGGCCGCGCCGACCCGCTGCCCGGCGCGGCTCCCGTCGGGCGCGCGGTCGGGCTGGTCGGGACCGGGGTGGTCGGGACCGGGGTGGTCGGGGCCGGGGTGGTCGGGGCCGGGCTGGGAGCGGCTACGGGCAGGGGGATCACGAGGGGTTGCGGCGCGTCAAGGCCCGGCGGCACGACGGCGACGGCGGCCGTGGGCAACGCCGCCACGGTCGCGGGGGGCGCCGGGACGGCCGTCGACCCGTCCACGGTCTGGGTCTGCGGGAAGACATTGTCCAGGGTGCTCCCGTCGGCGCCGACCGGCACCTGGCGCGTCAACGGGCGCCCGGCCGGATCCTGGCCGACCTGGAGGCGCAGCGGCCGGCCGTCCTGGTCGAACAGCTGCACGCCCGTGAGCAGGCGCCCGAGCGCGTCGTACGGCGTGATGTTGTCGACCACGCCGTCGGGGCCGATGAGGGACCCGGGCACCGGCGAGCTTGGTGCGGCGGGGGGCGGCGTGGCGCCGGCGCGCCGGTTCAGGTCGCTGACCCGGTACTGCACCTCGGCGTAGGCGTTGGCGACGAACAGCAGGGCCACCACGTTCGCCGCGACGGCGAGCAGCCGGACCGGGCCCGGCGCGTCCAGCAGGGCCCGGCCGACCAGGGCGCTCACCACGACGCCGGCGAGCACCGCGAGCAGCAGGGCGAGGACGTCGCCGCCGTAGGGCGACAGGATGACGGTGTCGGTTCGGGATGGGAGCACTGCGGCCGCCGCCAGCAACGCGCCGCGCAGCACCCACCACCCCGGTCGCAGGCTGACCAGGAACGCCGCCAGCTCGCGCGCGACCCGGTGACGGCGCAGCGCCTGCCACCGCGTGTCGCCGCGGGCAGCCGGCGGGCGCGTGAGGCCGGCGGCGGAACGCAGCTCTGCGGCGTAGGACGAGGAGGGGCCGAGCGCGGTCTCCAGCGGTCCGTCGGTCTCGGCCGCGACCTCGGCGAGGTGCTGGCGCACGTCGTCGAGCAGGTCCATGCGCTCCGCCGCCGGCAGATCGGCCAGCGCGGCCTCGACGGCGGCGAGGTAGCGCTCCACCTGATCCGCGGCGAGGACGGCGCTCACGCCGCGGTCCCTAGCAGCTGCTCCAACGCGGCAGCGAAGCCGTGCCACGTCTTCACGGAGCGCTCGAGCAGGGCGCGGCCGGCGTCGTTCAGCGCGTAGTACTTGCGGTGCGGGCCCTCGGCCGACGGCACGACGTAGGTGGTGAGGTTGCCGCCCTGGTAGAGCCGCCGCAGCGTCCCGTAGACGGAGGCGTCCCCGACCTCGGTGAGGCCGCCCTCGCGCAGCCGCCGGACCACGTCGTAGCCATAACCGTCCGCCTGCGCGACCACCGCGAGCACCGCCACGTCGAGCACCCCCTTGAGCAGTTGACTGGTGTCCATGACCATCACCTCTCTGGTGCACACTAGTCCGCAACGCAGACTACCGCGGGGCGACGGCAGCGCACAGGGGAACGAGGACGGGAGGCCACGTCGTCCTACCGGCGTGTCCTACCGTGGTGCCGTGCCAGCCCGCCGCCCGCGTGCCCACGCCGCCGTCCTGGGTGCCTGCGGGGCCGCGGTCGCGGCCGGAGCGCTGGGGCTGGCCGGGTCCGCCCGCGCGGAGACAGCCCCGCCGTCGCCGCCGGCCACTGCAGCACCTTCGAGCGCGGCGCCCACCCAGGAGCCGGCGCCCGCGGCGAGCAGCGCTGCCGCGACGGCGGGCTCGTCCACGGCGGCGAGCGCGCCAGCGACCGAGCGGACCAGCACGCCGGCGTCGAGCCGGGCCGGTGCCACCTCCTCCGGCCGCGCCGTGCCGACGGGGAGCCGCGGGCCGACCGCATTCCCGACGAGCCTGGTGCAGCCGAGCTCCACCGCAGGCACCAGGGCGGCGCGCACCGCCGACGCCGTCTCGACCCGTCCCGCCTACGTCGTGCCGGCAGCGCCCGCCTACACGTCGCCCGCCTACACCGCGCCGACGGATGCCGCCCCGGCGTACTCCGCCCCCCTGGACCCGGTCGCCAGCGACGGCAACGTGGACGGCATCGCGGCCACCGGCGACCCGGTCGTGGTGGTCACCACGCGGCCGGGCGTCAAGGCCAACCCCGTGCTCTCCAGCCCCGGCGCCGTCACCACCGTGGCCCGCCGGGGCAGCGGCAAGCGCATCGGCAGCATCGCCCTGAACCAGCTCGTCCTGCTCGCGGCCGGCGCGGGGGGCGGCCTCGGGCTGCTCGGCGCCGCCGGGCTGTTCGCGACCCGGCGGCGGTGACCGTGCCGAGCGTCTTCACCCGGATCCTCGACGGCGAGCTGCCGGGCCGCTTCGTGCTCCGCGACGCGCGGTGCGCGGCATTCCTGACGGTCGCGCCGCTGCGGCCCGGGCACGTGCTGGTCGTGCCGGTCGAGGAGATCGACAGCTGGCTCGACCTGCCCCCTGAGCTCGCCGGCCACCTCGTGCTGGTCGCCCAGCGGGTCGGGCGCGCGGTGCAGGCGGCCTTCGGGTCGGCCCGTGTCGGGCTGGTCGTCGCGGGCCTGGAGGTGCCGCACGCGCACCTGCACGTCGTCCCGGTCGACACCATGGCCGACCTCGACTTCGCCCGGGCCGACCCCGCGCCGGAGCCGGCCGCCCTGGACGACGCGCAGGCCCGCATCCTGGCCCGGCTGCCGGCTTAGAATCGGGTCCGGCGCCGGGGACCCGGCCGCCGCCGCCCGACACACCGCTCCCGGAGGCCGAGCCCCATCCCCACCACCACCACTCGCGTCGTCGTCCCGCCAGCTCAGAGCATGGTGGCGCTGCTGGGCTCCCGCGATGAGCTGCTCCGCGTGGTCGAGGGCGCCTTCCCCGCCGCCGACATCCACGTCCGGGGCAATGAGATCACCCTCGCCGGCGACCCGGACCAGGTCGAGCAGGCGCAGGCGCTGTTCGGGGAGCTGCTGCGGATGCTGGCGACCGGCGCACCGCTCGGACGCGACGACGTGACCCGCGCGCTCGCAGTGGCGCGCACCGCGGCACCCGGCGAGGGCCGCCCGGCCGAGGTGCTGAGCCTGTCGATCCTGTCCGGGCGGGGGCGGACCATCCGCCCGAAGACGGTCAACCAGAAGCGCTACGTCGACGCGATTGACCAGCGCACCATCACCTTCGGCATCGGGCCGGCCGGCACCGGCAAGACGTATCTGGCGATGGCGAAGGCCGTCCAGGCGCTGCAGTCCAGGCTGGTCAACCGCATCATCCTGACCCGCCCGGCGGTCGAGGCGGGGGAGCGGCTGGGCTTCCTGCCGGGCACCCTGTCGGACAAGATCGACCCCTATCTCCGGCCGCTCTACGACGCGCTGCACGAGATGGTCGACCCGGAGTCCATCCCGCGGCTGATCGCCGCCGGGACCATCGAGGTGGCGCCGCTGGCCTACATGCGCGGCCGCACGCTCAACGACAGCTTCATCATCCTCGACGAGGCGCAGAACACGTCCGCCGAGCAGATGAAGATGTTCCTCACCCGGCTCGGGTTCGGCTCCAAGATGGTGGTGACCGGCGATGTCACCCAGGTGGACCTGCCCAGCGGCACCACCAGCGGGCTGCGGGTCGTCCGGGACATCCTCGAGGGGCTCGACGACGTGCACTTCAGCATCCTGTCCAGCGCTGACGTCGTGCGGCATCGTCTGGTCGGCCAGATCGTGGACGCCTATGCCCGCTACGACGAGGCCGGCGCCGCCTCAGGCGACGGCGCGGTCGACGGCACCGGCCGGCGCCGCAGCGGCCCCCGGCGTTGAGGGTGCCTCCGTGAGCGTCTTCATCGCCAACGAGTCGCCGGTCGACGCCGACGAGACCGGCCTGGTCGCACTGGCGCGCCATGTCCTGGACGTGCTGCAGCTGCCGCCGCTGGTCGAGCTGTCCGTGCTGCTCGTGGACCTGACCACGATGGAGGACCTCAACACCCAGTTCGCCGGGGTGAACGCCCCGACCGATGTGCTCGCCTTCGAGCAGGACGACGCGATCGCCGCCGGCACCCCGGATGAGGACGACGTGCCGGAGACGCTGCTCGGCGACGTGGTGATCTGCCCGGAGTACGCGCGGGAGGGCGCCACCCGTGCGGGGCACCCGCTGGCGGCCGAGCTGGAGCTGCTGCTGACGCACGGGATCCTGCACCTGTGCGGCTACGACCACGGCGAGCCCGACGCCGAGGACACCCGGGAGATGTTCGACCGGCAGCATCAGCTGCTGGCGTCCTGGGCGCTCGCTCGCGGGCCCGCCAGGTGACCGGGGCACCGAGATGATCACCGGTGACGCCGTACTCGTCGTCACCGCCGTGCTGCTCGTGCTCGTCGCGGCCTTCCTCGCCGGTGCCGATGCGGCCGTGTCACGGGTGAGCCGGGTGGTGGCCGAGGAGCTCGTCCGCGAGGGCCGCCGCGGGGCCCCCCGGCTGGCCCGGCTGGTCGAGGACCCGGCCCGTTCGCTCGGCCCGCTGCTGCTGATGCGGGTGCTCGCGGAGGTGGGGGCGACGGCCGCGGTGGCGCTGGTGTTCGCGCGCCACCTCGGGTCGGGGTCGTCGTTCGTGCTGGCGCTGGCGGTCATGACGGTCATCGGGTTTGTCGTGGTCGACGTCGGTCCGCGCACCCTCGGGCGGCAGCAGGCGGTCCCCTTCGCGCTCGGGGTCAGCGGGCTGGTGCTGGCCCTCACGCGGGCGCTGCTGCCGTTGACCCGGGTGCTGGTCGTGCTCGGCAACGCGCTGACGCCCGGAAAGGGCTTCCGGGACGGGCCGTTCGCCTCCGAGGCGGAGCTGCGCGACCTGGTGGACCAGGCCGAGCGCTCCGGCGTGGTCGCCTCGCGGGAGGCCGACATGATCAGCGGTGTCTTCGAGCTGGGGGAGACGATCGCCCGCGAGGTGATGGTGCCCCGGCCCGACATCGTGTTCATCGAGAGTGGCAAGAGCGTGCGGCAGGCGCTGGTGCTGGCGCTGCGCAGTGGCTTCAGCCGGCTCCCCGTGACCGCGGAGAACCTCGACCACATCATCGGCGTCGCCTACCTGAAGGACCTCACCAGTCAGGCCCTGGACGACAAGCAGGGCGGGCGCACCGTGCCGGTGGACAACCTCGCCCGCGCGCCCGTCTTCGTGCCAGACAGCAAGCCAGCCGACGAGCTGCTGCGCGAGATGCAGGCGCGGCGGCAGCACATCGCTGTCGTCGTCGACGAGTACGGCGGGACCGCGGGCCTGGTCACCATCGAGGACATCCTGGAGGAGATCGTCGGGGAGATCACCGACGAGTACGACGTCGAGCTGGCGCCCGTCGAGCAGCTCGACGTCGACCGGGTGCGGGTGCTCGCCCGGGTGCTGGTCGAGGAGCTGGCGGACCGCTTCGACGTCGACCTGCCCAACGACGAGGAGGTCGAGACAGTGGGCGGGCTGATGGCGGTGGCGCTCGGGCGGGTGCCGATCCCCGGCGCGAGCGTCGACATCGCCGGGCTGCGGTTGACGGCCGAGTCGACTGCCGGCCGGCGTAACCGGATCGGCACCGTGCTCGTCGAGCGGCTGCCGACCGAGTCGGGGGAGGGGGCGGCGTGACCGGACTCGACCCGGAGGACGCCACGCTGGTCGTGCTCGCCCGCGCGGCCCGGGGGAGGGCCTACGTGCGGCCGGGCACGCCCACCGAGGGGGCCGCCGTGCGCGACACCGACGGCAGGACCTACTCCGCCGCGACCGTCGACCACGCCCGTGGATCGCTGGCGACGAGTGCATTGCGAGGGGCCGTCGTCGCGGCCGCCTCCAGCGGTGCGAGGGCCTTCGAAGCCGCGGTCGTCATCGGGGTTGCCGCCGCCGTCGTCGAGGACGACCTGGCCATGCTGCGCGAGTTTGGCACCGGCGTCCCCGTCCTGCTCGTCGCCCCGGATGGCACCCCGGTCGCCCGCGTCGTCAGCTGATCCCTCGGCGGGGACACTGGACGCATGCCGCGCTCCGGGTTCGCCTGCCTCGTGGGGCGCCCGAACGCCGGGAAGTCCACCCTCGCCAACGCCCTGGTCGGCCAGCGCATCGCCATCACCAGCAGCCGGCCGCAGACGACCCGGCATGCGGTGCGGGGCATCGTGCACCGCGCGGATGCGCAGCTCGTGCTGGTCGACACCCCCGGCCTGCACAAGCCGCGCACCCTGCTCGGGCAGCGGCTCAACGACGTCGTGCGCGCCACCCTCGGCGAGGTCGACCTGGTCGTGTTCTGCGTGGCCGCCGATGAGACCGTGGGGGGCGGCGACCGGTTCATCGCCCAGGAGCTCGCGGCCCTGCACACGCCGGTGATCGCCGCTGTCACCAAGACCGACCTGGTGCCCGATCGCGACCGGCTCGGCGCGCAGCTGCTGGCGGTGTCGGCGCTCGGCGACTGGGCCGAGGTGGTGCCGGTCAGTGCGGTGGCCGGTGACCAGGTGCGGCTGCTGGAGGACCTGCTCGTCGCGCGGCTCCCGGAGGGGCCGGCGCTGTATCCCGACGGCGAGCTCACCGACGAGCCCGAGGTGGTCATGGTCGGCGAGCTGATCCGGGAGGCCGCGCTGGAGGGTGTGCGCGACGAGCTGCCACACAGCCTGGCCGTGGTGGTGGAGGAGATGGGTCCGCGGGAGGGCCGGACGGACCTGCTGGACGTGCACGCCATCGTCTACGTCGAGCGGCCCAGCCAGAAGGCGATCGTGATCGGCAGGGGCGGCGCCAGGATGCGCACCGTCGGCACCGTTGCCCGGCACCAGATCGAGGCGCTGCTCGGCACCCACGTCTACCTCGACCTGCACGTGAAGGTCGCCAAGGACTGGCAGCGCGACCCGAAGCAGCTGGCCCGGATGGGTTTCTAGCCGGCCGACCGGCCCACCGGGCGGGGTCGGCTCACCCGACGATCAGCCCGTCCAGCACGACGGGTCCGCCGCCCAGCGAGCGGACGACCACGGCGTGGGTGCGGTCCGCGACCCGCACGAAGTAGGAACGGCGCACGCCCGGCGAGGAGCTGCGCAGCGAGACGGTCCTGACGACCTTGCCGTCGACGAGGAGCTGGACCCGACCGCCGTCGCGGCGGGTGGTCGCCAGCAGCCCGACCACGCTGCCGCGCAGGGTCATTGACGCGGTCGCACCGGCGGTCGAGGTCGTGCTCACCGTGCCCGAGTAGGTATGCGGGGCCTTGCCCTTCACCCAGCCTCGCGACAGCCGCGCGGTGCGGTCGTCCACGATCACGTCGACCGGGCCGCTGCGGGCGGGGGCCCCGACGTTGCCCAGCCCGTCCACCGGGGTCACCTGCAGCACCTCGTCGGCCCCCCCGACGACCAGCACCGTCGCCGACGTCGTCGTGGCGGGCACCCGCCGGGAGAAGTCCGGGCGTGCACCGCCCTTGTGGGTCACCAGCACGTCGTACGCCGTGACCCCGGTGCCCGGCGCCGGGTCGCTGCCGCCCCAGCGCAGGCTGAGCACCTGCGACACCACCGAGATCCGCCCGAACGACGTGACCGCCGCGGACGGCGCCCGGCTGTCGACCAGCACCCGGCCGGCGGCGGCCAGCGAGCAACGGCCGGACCGGGTCAGCGTGTGCACGACGATCGTGTGGGTGCCCTCCGGCACGGTCAGGCTGGAGGAGCCAACCGGCACCGCCGGCCCGCCGCAGCCCGGGTCGGTGTCCACCCCGGCGAAGACCTGCGCTGCAGCGACTCCACCTGCCGGGGTGACGCTGATCGGCACCGCCGAGGCACGGCTGGTGGCCGGCAGGCCCAGGCCGGGTGGTGCGGTGGAGAACAGCGGCCCCGCGAGCGTCGTCCAGTCGGGGGTGCCGAGGCCGGTGGCCAGGTCGTAGCCCGGCCCGGTCGGCTGGTCGGCCGGCACGGTGGTGCCGTCCTGCACGCGGGTGACGTCTGTCAGCCCGGCCGGTGTGCCGTAGAGCAGTGGGTGCAGGTCGCCGAGGCCGACCGGCCCCAGACCGGCCGGGGCCCTGGCCACGATGAGGTCGGCGACCTGGGCGGCGGCCACCGGCGCGGACAGGCTGGTGCCACCGGTGAGGGCCTGTGCCCCGCGGTTGACGATCACCATGCCGGTCGCGGGGTCGGCGTCCAGCGCGAGGTCGGGGACGAGCCGGCCGCTGCCGGCGCCGCTGGTGCCGGCCGGAGCGAGGCCGGCCTGGTAGCCGGGTCGGGCGAACAGGGTGCTGGTGCCGCCGCCGCTGCCCCCGGCTTTCGCGCCGGCCCCGCCCTCGTCCCAGGCGGTGTCCGGGAGCGGACGACCGGGGCCGTTCTCGTGCCGGGTGCCGCCGACCGCCAGGGCTGACGGGCTCGAGGCCGGGAACGTGGTCTCGACGTCGGTCACCACCCCGGCGGTGGTGCTGGTGGAGCAGAAGCGGCCGGAGTCGCCGGTCGAGGCGAAGACGGTGACCCCGGCCGCCACCAGGGCCTGCAGGCGCTGCTCGATGGCGGTGGCGTCCCCGGCGCCGGTGTCGCTCTCGCAGGCGCCGTAACTGCTCGAGAAGGCCAGCACGGGCACGCCGGCCTGCACGTCGGCGAGCACCGCATCCAGGGCCGCGACGACCCCGGCGGTGCTGTTGGGGGCGAAATAGGCCCGCTGCCGGAGCTGCGGGGCCGCGGAGAGCAGCGCCTCCTGGTCCAGCGCCACCTCCGCGTCGCCGGTGCCGTCGGCCGTGGTCAGGGCCGGGCTGCGCCCGACAGACACCGGGGTGTACTGGCCGCTGGCCACCGGGTCGTATCCGGGGCCGTAGACGCTGGCGGCGAACTGGCTCAGATCACGGGAGTCCCAGCCGGACAGCTGCAGCGTCGCGACCACCCCGGTGGACGGTGTGAGCGCCGGCGGAGTCGTCGCTGGGAGCGGGGTGACGCCGTACGCCGCGTCGAGCTGGCCGCCGCTGGTCGGGTGGGCCGCCGTGTCGAAGCGGTGCCACAGCGGCGTGGTGTCGGCGGGGTCGGCGACGGTGGTGACGAGGCCGCGCAGGGCTGCCGGCACCGCGAGGCCGTGGGCTCCCGCCGAGGGGAACAGCCGGTCGACCAGCGAGGCGGCCCCGGTCGCGGTGACGACGCCGTCGCGGTCACCGGTGGTCAAGCCGAGGGCGTGCGCCCTCGCCACGACGGCGAGCCGGGTCGCCGCCGTCGGCACCAGGGCCGCCAGCTCCTCGGCCCGAAGGGCACCCACCGCGCCTCGCGGGACAGGGTGCGCCGCCGGCAGTGCCACCACCAGGTCAACGGTGCGCGTGCCGCTGGCCGCCGGCGGCCCCGGTGCGGTGGCCAGGGCGGCAGTGGGTGTGATCAGCAGGGCCGCGATCAGCAGGGACGCGGCGAGCAGGGACGCGGCGAGCGGGCCGACCAGGCGCGGGGGCATACCCATACGTACAGCACCGCGGCGGCCGGCGTTACAGGGCGGTGTCATGACCCCACGGTCGGCAGCTGCAGCTCTCTTCTGAAAGCGTCGGCTCGCGGCCCAGGCGGGCGGGCGCGCCGCCAGCGCCGGTGGATGGGACCCTGGCGGGGTGGTGAGCCAGTCGCTCGTCGGCGCCCTCGGTGTCGTGGAGCTCAAGGTGCGTGGGGGGGAGCAGGCCGGTGAGGTGCGGGTCGTCGTCGAGGGGCTGGCGCACCACTACCTGGCCTTCTGCCCGACGCCGGTCGAGCCGGGCCGGCACGTCGTCGTCATCAACAACCGCGGCCATCGCCAGGTCGACGTCGAGCCGTGCCCGCTGGCCGACGAGGCGCTCGACGGCCCGAGCACCGAGAGGATCTGACGCCATGCTGGGCTACCGCGTGCCGGCGCCGAACCAGGCCCTGCTGATCAGTGGCAAGAAGCAGCGGGGCGCGGACGCGCTCCAGTTCAAGATCGTGACCGGGCACGGTGTCTTCGTCATGCCGATCATCTCGCGGGCGTCCACGCTCACCCTGGCCATGCAGGAGGCCGAGGTGATCGAGGACTGCTTCACCCAGCAGGGCCTGACCCTCGGGGTCCAGGCGGTCATCGCCTTCAAGGTGGGCGACGACCACGAGTCGATCGCCGCCGCGGCGCGACGCTTCCAGGGGGACCAGTCGCAGATGCCGACGCTGGTGGGCCGGATCTTCAGCGGCCACCTGCGCAGCATCATCGGCAGCATGACGGTCGAGGCGATCATCCGCGAGCAGCAGACGCTCGGCGAGGCCATCCTCGACGCCAGCAAGACCGAGATGGGCAAGATCGGCCTATCGGTGGACTCGCTGCAGATCAGCAGCATCGACGACAAGGGCGCCGGCTACATCGCCGCGCTCGCCGCGCCGCACCAGGCCGCCGTCAACCAGCTGGCCAACGTCGCGCAGGCGCAGGCCGACCAGGCCTCGGCGATGGCCCGGCAGGAGTCCGAGCGCAACCAGGCGGAGTACGCGCGGCAGACCGCGGTCGCCCGCGCGCAGTTCCAGGCCGAGATCGACTCGGCCCAGCAGAAGGCGCAGCAGGCCGGCCCGCTCGCCGCGGCGCAGGCCCAGCAGGCGGTGCTCGCCGAGCGGGCGCTGGTGGCGCAGAAGAATGCCGAGCTGCGCGAGGCCGAGCTCATCGCCGAGGTCGGCAAGCCGGCGCAGGCCGAGGCGGAACGGATCAGGACCTTGGCCAAGGCCCAGGCGGAGGCCACCCGGCTGTCGGCGTCCGCCGCCGCCGCCGAGGAACGGATCGCTTTGGACCAGAGGGTCATCGAGCAGCTCCCGGAGATGCTGCGCGCGGTCGCCACCGGGCTGCAGGGGGCCAACCTCACCGTCCTCGACGGCGCCGAGGGGCTCTCCGGGCTGACCGCATCGCTGGCGGGGCAGGGCCTGGCGGTGCTGGACGCCGTCCGCCACGGGCTGGCCGGCACCGACGGGGGTCAGGCTCGCGCCAGGCCAGCCGCCCGCCCGGCGCCGAGGGCGCTCGACGGCGGCGACCAGCCCGCCTGAGGACCGACTGGAGGGCCGCCCCCGTGGGTCAGCGGCGGGTACCGGCGGGAAGCGGCGCCAGGGACGCGCGCAGCAGCTCGGGGCTCTGCGCCCGGAAGTAGTCAGCGTTCGTCACGAGGAGCTGGGACGGGGTGGCCGAGACCGACGTGGGACCCGCGAGGCCGTCGGAGCGGGCGACGACCGGGAAGACGCGGCCGGCCGGGGAGACCAGCGACACCGTGTCGGTGGCGTTCTGGGCGGCGACGACGGTGTCGGTGCCCGGCACGAACGTGAAGTCGTCGAAGCTGGCTATCCCCTTCGCCCGCACGACGGCGCCACCGGCGGACCCGTCGGGGCGCACCTCGATGCGGATCAGCGTCCCGGCGTCGGTGTTGCTGACATAGACCGCGTCGCCCAGCGCGTCGTGGTGCACCTTGACGCCGTTGACGCCGAGCTGCCTGGCCGGGGCGAGCACGGGTGCCTGCAGCCACACGGTGACGCTGACGGCGCCGGGGGCGAGGCGGTAGACGGTGCCGGCCGCACTGTCGGCAACGTAGAGCGTGCCGTCGGCGGCGCTGGACAGGCCGTTGGGGAAGCCGGGAGAGGGCAGCGCCGCGACCCGCACCGCCGGACCGGTTGCCGGCACCTCCCAGATCCCCTGCAGCGCCGGCACATTGCCACCCACGCTGACGAAGAGCCGACCGGCCGGCGTACGGGTGATCCCCATGGCGCGAGCACCCTTGGGCAGCTGGGCGAGGGTGCTCACTGCCCCTGCCGGCGAGATCCGCACCACCCGGCCGGCCTGGTTGAGCGTGGCGTCGACGTAGCCCTGGCCCGCGGCCACGAGGTTCTCCGGGTTCTCCCCGGCCGCGGGGTTGAAGCTGGCGACGATCGACGGCGCGGACACCGGGCGGACCACCGCGCCGGCGGGGGAGCCGAGCGCCGCGGCGGTGGCGACGCCGGCCGTGGTGAGGGACAGGACGACGGCGACACGGGTCGATGGGCGCATGCCGCCTGCATGCCCCGCGAAGGGGCCGACCGCACACTGGCGGAGTGACGCTCTACCGCGACGAGGGCGTCGTCCTGCGGACGCAGAAGCTGGGGGAGGCGGACCGCATCGTCACGCTGCTGACCCGCCGCACCGGGAGGGTCCGCGCCGTCGCCAAGGGCGTGCGGCGCACCAGGTCCCGCTTCGGCGCGCGGCTGGAGCCCGGGGCGGTGGTCGACCTGCAGCTGTGGGCCGGACGGAGCCTGGACATCGTCAGCGAGGCGGTCGGGCTGGCGTCGTACGGCGAGACGCTGGCACGCGACTATGCCGCGCACACGACCGCGCAGGCGATCCTGGAGGGGGCGGAGCGGTTCACCGCCGAGGAGCGGGAGCCGGCGCCCCGGCTCTACGCGCTCACCACCGGCGCCCTGCGCTCGCTCGCCGTCGCGGAGCACGCGCCCGGCCTGGTGCTCGACGCGTTCCTGCTGCGGGCGCTGTCGGTGGGCGGCTACGAGCCGGCGCTGGACGACTGCGCCCGGTGCGGCGAGCCCGGCCCGCACCGGGCCTTCTCGGTCCCCGCTGGCGGGTCGCTGTGCCCCGGGTGCCGGCCGGCCGGCACAGCGAGCCCCCCGCCCAGCTCGGTCGCGCTGATGGCCGACCTGCTGAGGGGTCGCTGGGAGGCGGCGGAGGCCAGCGACGAGGTGGCCCGGCGGGGAGCGGACGGCCTGGTCCGCGCCCTGCTCAGCTGGCACCTGGAGCGCGGCCTGCGCTCGATGCCGCTGGTCGAGCGCGCCTGATCGCGCCCGCCGACACACAATGTGCTACCATGTGCGTCATGGAGCGCATCGGGGTGCGGGAGGTCCGGCAGAACATCTCGGTCTACCTGCGGCGGGTCGAGCAGGGGGAGGCCTTCACGGTGACCGACCACGGCCGGCCCGTTGCGGTGCTGACGCCGATCCCGGCTGACGACGACCCGTTCGCCGAGCTGGTCGCGGCCGGCCGGATCACTCCGCCGACCGGTGGTCTTGCCCACCTGCGTCCTCGTCCGGCGCGCCCTGGCGAGCGGTCGTTGTCGGAGGTGCTGCAGGAGATGCGGGACGAGGACCCGCGCTGAGCCAGGTCTACGCCGACGCGTCCGCACTCGTGAAGCTCATCCGTGTCGAGTCCGAGTCCGGCGCGCTGCTCGACTGGCTGGGCGACCGCGAGGTCGTGTCCAGCGCGCTCGTGCTCACCGAGGTGGCCCGCGCCGGCTCCCGGCACTCCACGGACGTCGAGGCGACAGCGGAGCTACTCGAAAGCCTGCGGTTGGTGGACCTCGACCGCGACCTCCTCCGGGAGGCTGGTCGCGTCGCCCCAGCGCTCCTGCGGACGCTCGACGCCATCCACCTGGTCACGGCGCTCCGGCTTCGCGCTGGTCTCGACGCCTTCGTCTGCTACGACGAGCGGCTCGCCGACGCCGCCCATGCCGTCGGTCTCACGGTCGAGGCGCCCGAGTGAGACGCCGCCGCGCCCCGGCCGCCGTCCCCCGTGAGCTCCGCGCCCCCACCCCGCATTCGAGCGGGGCCACGCCGCCCGCTATCCCGGTCGACCTGGTGCCGCGGCACGTCGCCGTGGTGATGGACGGCAACGGTCGCTGGGCCGCCCAGCGCGGACTCCCGCGCACCGAGGGGCATGCGGCCGGCGAGGCGTCGCTGTTCGACTGCGTGGAGGGGGCCATCGAGCTCGGGGTGCGATGGCTGTCGGCGTACGCCTTCTCCACGGAGAACTGGCGGCGCTCGCCCGACGAGGTCCGCTTCCTGATGGGCTTCAACCGCGACGTGCTCATCCGTCGCCGTGACGAGATGCATGCCCTCGGCGTGCGGGTGCGCTGGGCCGGTCGCCGGCCGCGGCTGTGGGGGTCGGTGATCCGGCAGCTGGAGGCAGCGGAGGAGCTCACCAGCGACAACGACGTGCTGACGCTGGTGATGTGCGTCAACTACGGCGGCCGCGCGGAGATCGCCGATGCGGTGCGGGCCATCGGACGGGAGGTCGCCGCCGGCCGGCTGGACCCGGCCCGCATCACCGAGGCCACCGTGGCCCGCCACCTCGACGAGCCCGACATGCCAGACGTCGACCTGTTCCTGCGCACCAGCGGGGAGCAGCGCACCAGCAACTTCCTGCTGTGGCAGAGCGCCTATGCCGAGCTGGTCTTCCTCGACACGTTGTGGCCGGACGTCGACCGCAGGACCCTGTGGGCGGCGTGCGAGACCTACGCGCGCCGGGACAGGAGGTACGGCGGGGCCGTCCCGAACGATGGGAAGCTCAGCGGGTGACCAGACACCGCGCCGGCGCCCGGCTCCTTGCCGGCCTGCTCTGCGTCGGCCTGGTCGGTGGCGCGGCCGCCTGCAGCGCCACCAGCACGGTCGTCGCCCCGGCGCCGGCGACGACGCCCACCGGGCCCAGCGCCCCGCCGCCCAGCACCGACGCCTCCCCGGCGCCGACGTCCACCGCCGGGCCGATCGCGACCAGCGCTCCGCAGCCGACGCCGTCGGCCGGCTCCCCGGCACCGACCGTCGCCGCCACATCGACGGCCGCCGCCGGCGCGCCGGCCTACGCGTCCCCCCCGCTGTCGTGGACCTCCTGCGAGGGCGGCCTGCAATGCGCGCAGCTGACCGTGCCGCTGGACTACGCCGCACCGGCCGGGCGCACCCTGCGGCTCGCCCTGATCCGCACCCACGCCACCGGGGCGCGGCTCGGCAGCCTCGTGGTCAACCCCGGGGGGCCGGGTGGATCGGGCTTTGACTTCGTGCGCGACAGCTCCGGCGTCTTCTCCGACACATTGCGGGCGCGCTTCGACATCGTCGGCTTCGATCCGCGGGGCGTCGGGAAGTCCAGCGGGATCGACTGCACCACAGACAGTCAGCTCGACGCCTTTCTGCATGACGACCCGGTGCCGGACACCCAGGCGGCGCGTGACGCCTACACCCGGGACAGCAGGACCTTCGCCGCCAACTGCGGCAAGGGCGCGCAGGCCGCGCTGCTGCCACACGTCGGCACCGTGGAGGCGGCGCGCGACCTGGACGTGCTGCGGGCGGCGCTGGGCGAGGCGAAGCTGACCTACTTCGGCTACTCCTACGGCACCTATCTCGGCGCGACCTACGCCCAGCTGTTCCCGACGCGCGTGCGCGCGGCCGTGCTGGACGGGCCGCTGGACCCCGGGCTCGACCTGGTCGCCTTCGTGCAGGGGCAGGCCATATCGTTCGACCTCGAGCTGGACCGTTGGTTCGCATGGTGCACGTCCGCGAACGGCTGCGGGCTCGCGGGCAGTGGGGGGCGCACCGTGCAGCAGCGCTTCGACGCGGTCGAGGCCGGCGTGCGCGCCACCCCGCTGGTCGTCGGCCGCCGCTCGGTGGGTCCGGGCGAGTTCTCCTACGGCGTGGCCTATGCGATGTACTCCCGATCGCTCTGGCCGCAGCTGGCGACGGCGATGGTCGCCGCCGAGGCCGGCGACGGCGCCGCGCTGCTGGGCCTGTCCGACAGCTACACCGAGCGCGACAGCGCCGGGCACTACCCGGACACCACCGACGCCAACTACGCCGTGAACTGCCTGGACCACAGGGGGCCCCGCACCGAGCAGGCCTGGGCAGACGCCGCGAAGGCGGTCGAGGGCGCCGCCCCCCGGCTCGGTGCCGCGATCGTCTACAACACGCTGCCCTGCGCCTACTGGCCGGTGCCCGCCCGGCCGGCCTTGTCGATCACGGCGGCGGGTGCCCCGCCGATCCTCGTGATCGGTACGACGCACGACCCGGCCACGCCCTATGCCTGGGCCAAGGCGCTGGCGGGCGACCTGGCGTCGGGGGTGCTGCTCACCCGGGACGGCGACGGGCACACCGCCTACGGTCCCGGCGCGCCCTGCGTGGTCGCTGCGGCGGACCGCTACCTCGTCTCGCTGGCGGCGCCGGCCGTCGGCACCCGGTGCTAGCCGTCCCGCCGTGCTAGCCGTGGCCCGCCTCGACGGGCGTGGCGACGATCTGACCTCGGAGGGATCGGCTGCTCTGCAGGCTCTTGCGGGCCGGCCTGGCTTCGTGCGCGGGCGGCTCGGCCGGCTGCTGGACGAGCCGGACACCTGGCTGCTGGTGACCGAGTGGGACTCGGTCGGGGCCTACCGCCGCGGCCTGTCGGCGTACGACGTGAAGCTCGCGGCCACGTCGCTGCTGTTGCGCGCGCGCGACGAGCCGGGCGCGGTGTCGGTCGAGCTGGACGTCAGGCCGGCGTGAGGGTGCGCAGGACCCCGGTGAGCGTCTTGGTCCCCTTGTAGGTCAGCCCGATCTTGGCCACGTGCTTCCACCGCAGCACGCCGTCGGCGTCGACGACGAAGACCGAGCGCTGGGTGCCTAGGGGCCCGCCGACGCCGTAGGCGGCGATCGCCGTGGAGCCGGTGTCGGCCAGCAGCGGCAGCGTCAGCGCGTGCTTGGTGGCGAAGTCGACGTGGCTGTCGACCGACTGGGTGCTGATGCCCCAGACCTGTGCGCCCAGCCCGGCGAACTCCTCCAGACCGCTGCTGTAGGAGCACATCTGGCGGGTGCAGACCGGCGTGTTGTCACCCGGGTAGAAGGCGAGCACGACTGGTGCACCGCGCTGGGCGGACACCGTGCAGCCGGCCAGGACGGGCTTGCCGTCGACGAGCTGCACGCCGGGCAGGGTGAAGTCCGGAGCGGGGGCGTCGAGCGCGGGGCTGGGCACGCCCCGAGTCTGGCAGGCGACACCTGGCCTCGATTAGCGGCCTGGACCAGCGGCCTGGACCAGCGGCCTGGATCAGCTGGCGCCGATGCCGGCGAGCAGGGGGGCCACCCGGGCGAGATCCTGTCGTTGCGAGACCGCCGGCCCGTCGACCTCGACGCGGTAGCGGACCGCCCCCCTGGTCGCGACCACCGTGCGCCGGTGCCGGCCGCCCGTCGTCGAGTCCCGCACCTCCGCGTGGGCGCCGAGCAGGGTCGTGGTCGACGCGCTGCCGGCGGGCAGCCGGCTCGGGGCGGTCCGCGGCTCGCTGTGCACGGTCATGGTCAGGTGCAGCGCCGGCTCCTCGAGCAGGACGTCGGTGTGCGACCCGCCCGGGTGGGTGGGCGTGCTCGTCGCGCGCCAGCCGGGGGGCACCGGCACGACGTAAAACGGGCCCGAGGTCGACTGCCGCGGCACGGTGAAGGTGCGCGCCGACGTGGCCAGGGTGGCGTCGACGACGAGGGGTGCCGGTCCGGCCACGGTGCCCCCGCTGGTCGGACTGGAAAGGGCGTACGCCGCGGCAGCTCCACCCGCCCCCAGGACGAGGCCGAGGGCCGCCGTGCGGAGACGGCGGCTCCCACCCCGGCCGGCCGGCCGGCGCCGGGACTTCCCGCTGGGGACGAGGTCGTCGGCGAGCCTGGTCCGCGCCGCGGGCTCCTCGCTTGCGTCCGTGTAGAACACCTCGACGGCGGGCTGCTGGGCGTCGCGGGCGAAGCGGCGGTAGGCCTGGCTCGACGCGAGCTGCGACGGTGACACCGGGGTGGGGACGCCCCGCTGGGGCAGGTGCAGCGACGGCGGGGCGGGCGGCGACCGGGGAGCGGGGAGCGGGGTGCGGGTGAACGCCGACGCGGCCGTCCCAGCCGCGGTGTCCGTGGCGTCGTTGGCGTCCCCGTCGGTCATGCGCTCGCCTCCCGGGGTCGGGCGCAGGTCAGGGTCGGGCCCGTCGGCGGCGCTGGCACGCACCCGTGCCGGATCGGCCGGACGGGCCCCTCCCTTGAGGCGCACCCCGGGGCCTCTGGGTCCTCTAGGCTGGCGGTTCACCGCCGACCGCCAGCCGGATGGAGCCAGCCCCGTGTGCGCCGACCGCCTCGAGACCATCGTCAGCCTCAGCAAGCGCCGCGGCTTCGTCTACCAGAGCTCCGAGATCTACGGCGGCCTGCGCGCCTCGTGGGACTACGGCCCGCTCGGCGTCGAGCTGAAGAACAACGTCAAGCGCGCCTGGTGGCGCGCAGTGGTCCAGGGCCGCGACGACGTCGTCGGCCTGGACTCCAGCGTCATCCTCGCCCGGGAGGTCTGGGAGACCAGCGGGCACATCACCAATTTCGTCGACCCGCTGGTCGAGTGCCAGGTCTGCCACAAGCGCTACCGAGCAGACCATCTGGAGGAGGCGGCCGCGGAGAAGAGGGGGCACGCCGTTCCGCTGTCCGAGATCGTCTGCGCCAACTGCGGCACCCGCGGGGCGTGGACCGAGCCGAAGATGTTCAACGGGCTGCTCAAGACCTATCTCGGGCCGGTGGAGGACGAGGGCGGCCTGGCCTATCTGCGGCCGGAGACCGCGCAGGGCATCTTCATCAACTATCTGAACGTGCAGGCCAGCGCCCGCAAGAAGCCGCCGTTCGGGATCGGGCAGATCGGCAAGAGCTTCCGCAACGAGATCACCCCCGGCAACTTCATCTTCCGGACCCGGGAGTTCGAGCAGATGGAGATGGAGTTCTTCGTGCCGCCGGGGGAGGACCCGACCTGGCACGACTACTGGATCGAGCAGCGCAGGCAGTGGTACGTCGACCTGGGCGTCAGCCAGGACAACCTGCGGCTGTTCGAGCATCCGGCCGAGAAGCTGTCGCACTACTCCTCGCGCACGGTGGACATCGAGTACCGCTTCGGCTTCCAGGGCAGCGAGTGGGGCGAGCTGGAGGGCATCGCCAACCGCGGGGACTACGACCTGTCGGTGCACAGCAAGGCCAGCGGCACCGACCTGTCCTACTTCGACCAGACCAGCGGCGAGCGCTACACGCCGTACGTCATCGAGCCAGCCGCCGGCGTGGACCGGTGCGCGCTGGTCTTCCTGCTCGACGCCTACGGCGAGGACGAGGCCCCCACCGGCAAGGGCGGCGTGGAGAAGCGCACCGTGATGCGCTTCCACCCGTCCATCGCGCCGGTGAAGGCGGCCGTCCTGCCACTGTCGCGCAACAGCGACCTGTCCCCGGTCGCGCGCGACCTCGCGCAGGAGCTCCGGGCCCGGTGGAATGTCGAGTTCGACGACGCGGGGGCGATCGGGCGCCGCTACCGGCGTCAGGACGAGATCGGGACGCCGTTCTGCGTCACGGTGGACTTCGACACATTGGCGGACCGGGCGGTCACGGTCCGGTCGCGGGACACCATGAGCCAGCAGCGGGTGGCCCTGGACCAGGTGGCCGGCTGGCTGTTCGAGCGCCTCGGACCGACCTGAGGCGCCGACAACGCTCGCCCAATCGGCGTACCCCGGGGAACCCGACGGGTGCGGATGGCGTCTACTGGGCTGAGGCCCGACGGTCGAGAGGATTGTGTGCGCTCCGCCCTGACCCCGCAACGACTGGCATTGCACCCGGGCCTGCGCACGACCGGTCGCTGGCTTGCCCGGCTGCTGCCCCTGCTCGGCATCGCCGGCGGGATCGCCGAGCTCGGGCACGTGCACACGGTCAAGGTGGTGCCCGCGCTGGTGGGCATCGGTGCCTGGACCCTTGGCAACTACGTCGTGAGCGTGCTGCGCTGGCGCTCGGTGAGCGGCCGGGACCTGCCGCTGCGGTGGTATGCCCGGGTCTTCGCCGAGTCCGAGCTGCTCGGGCTGCTGACGCCGCAGCACGCCGGTGCCCTCTACTGGCGCGGCCGGCAGCTCAAGCGTCGCGGCGCCGACCAGGCCGGCATGGTTGCGGAGCTCGCCGCCGACCGGCTCTGCTGCTGCGTCAGCGTGCTGGCGACCCTGCTGCTGGGCAGCGCGGCGCTGCCGCAGGCCGAGATGCTCGCGGTGATGATGCTCGTGGCTGTCGTCGCCGTGGTCGCCGTGGTCACCCGTCGCCGCTGGACGCACCGGCTGCCCACCCTTGAGCCCAGGCGGGCCGCGCGCTGGGTCGGCTACTCCCTATTGTTCCAGGCGGCGTACGTCGCGTTCGTGCTGGACGCGATCAACGCCGTGGGGGCCTCCATCCCGGCGGGGAGCGTGCTGGGCCTGCTGGCGGCCGCGCAGATCGCCTCGATCCTGCCCGGCGTCCACGGCGCCGGCCCCAAGGAGGGCGTGCTCGCCGGCGGGATGGTCGCGCTCGGCACCAGCCACGGCGCCGCCATCGCCGCCGTCGGCCTGCTCGTCAGCCTGGTGTGGGTGCCGGCTCTGCTGCTCGGCGGCGGAGGCATGCTCCTGCGGGCCGTCTCCGCATCCCGGGCCCGGCTGCGCGGCCGGGGCCTCGACGCCGAGCCGCTGGGCGTGCTGGCCCTGCCCGCGCCCGCCTGAAGGAGGCTGCCGTCAGGCCGCGGGGCGGTCGACGACCTCGCCCTCGATGACCTTCGCGCCGGACAGGCGCAGCGGCTCCGTGGGTGCCGCGGCCGGCCGGCCGGGGTCGAACGACGGGGCCTCGCCGGTCTTGCGCACTGGCCCGGCGTTGGCGGCGGTCACCGCCAGCCAGGGCAGCACCACGGCGCCGACGATGAGCACGAACTTCGCCCACACCGGCAGCGGGAGCGCGACGGCGAGGATGAAGCAGAGCGTGCGGATGCCCATCGTGACCGCATAACGGCGGGTGCGGGCGCGCATCTCGTCCGCCTGGCTCTGCTGGGCCCGGGTGATGAGGACGGCGGGAGCGTCGTCGCGGAAGAAGCCCACGCACGAGTGTCCCTCGCCGGGACGGGCGGCGCGCGCCGGGCCCGCGGCTACCGTCGGGCCCGTGACATGGGTCTACGACTTCGACCAGGGGTCCCGCTCGATGGTCGACCTGCTGGGCGGCAAGGGCGCGAACCTGGCCGAGATGACGGGCCTGGGGCTGCCGGTGCCGCCGGGGTTCACCATCACCACCGAGGCCTGCCGGGCCTACCTGGCCAGCGGTGACCTGCCGGCCGGACTCGACACCGAGATCGACGCGCACCTGGCCGCCCTGGAGCAGCGGATGGACAAGCGGCTCGGGGACCCGGCCGACCCGCTGCTGGTCAGCGTGCGCAGCGGCGCGGCCGCCTCCATGCCCGGGATGATGGACACCGTCCTGAACGTCGGGCTGCACGACGGCTCGGTCGCGGGGTTGGCCGCGCAGAGTGGCTCGGAGCGCTTCGCCTGGGACTCCTACCGCCGGCTGGTGCAGATGTTCGGGGCCACGGTGCTCGGCGTGCACGGTTTCGACGCCGCGCTGGAGGCGGCGAAGGCAGAGCGGGGTGTCGAGGTGGACACCGACCTCGACGCCGACGCGCTGCGCGAGCTCACCTCGGCGTACCTCCGGATCGTCCAGGACGCCACCGGCGCGCCGTTCCCGCAGGACCCGCGGGTGCAGCTCGACCTGGCCGTGCGCGCGGTCTTCGACAGCTGGAACGGCGAGCGGGCCCGCCTCTACCGCCGGCAGGAGCGCATCCCCGCCGACCTCGGGACCGCTGTCAGCGTCTGCAGCATGGTCTTCGGCAACCTCGGCCCGGACAGCGGGACCGGCGTGGCCTTCACCCGCGATCCCGCGACCGGCTCGCGGGGGGTCTACGGCGACTACCTGGCCGACGCGCAGGGCGAGGACGTCGTCGCCGGGATCCGCAACACCCTGCCGCTGGCCGAGCTGGAGCAGCTCGACCCGGTGTCGCACGCCGAGCTGATGCGGATCATGGGGGTGCTGGAGAAGCACTACCTCGACCTGTGCGACATCGAGTTCACCATCGAGCGTGGGCGGCTGTGGATGCTGCAGACCCGGGTCGGCAAGCGGACGGCGGGGGCGGCGTTCGTCATCGCCGGGCAGCTCGTGGACGAGGGGCTGATCGACCTCGACGAGGCCGTCCGCCGGGTCACCGGGGCGCAGCTGGCCAGGTTGATGTTCCCCACGTTCTCCCTCACCGGCCGGGCTGGCGGGGCGACCGGGGCGGCCGGCCCGCTGACCACTGGGATGGCAGCGTCGCCGGGGGCCGCCGTGGGGCAGGCGGTGTTCTCCTCGGCCAGGGCGGTGGAGCTGGCCGCCGAGGGCGTGCCGGTCGTGCTGGTGCGTCGGGAGACCAACCCCGACGACCTGGCCGGGATGATCGCCGCGCAGGGGGTGCTCACCTGCCGCGGCGGCAAGACCTCGCACGCCGCTGTGGTCGCGAGGGGGATGGGCAAGCCGTGCGTCTGCGGGGCCGAGCAGCTCGACGTCGACGAGGCCGCGCGGCAGCTCACCGGCCCGGGCGGGGTGGTCGTGCGCGAGGGCGGCCTGCTCTCGGTCGACGGGGCCAGCGGCGCGGTGTGGCTGGGGGAGGTGCCGGTCGAGCCGTCGCCGGTGGTCCAGTTCTTCGAGACCGGCAAGGTGTCGGCCGACCGGCGGGTGATCGCGGTGGATCGGCTGCTGCGGCACGCCGACGACGTGCGCCGGATGCGGGTCCGGGCCAACGCCGACACCCCCGCCGATGCCGAGCGGGCCCGGCGCTTCGGCGCCCAGGGGATCGGCCTGTGCCGGACTGAGCACATGTTCCTGGGGGAGCGCCGCGTGCTGGTCGAGCGGCTCGTGCTGGCGGCGACGCCAGGCGAGCGCGAGGCGGCTCTGGACGCCCTGCTTCCCTTGCAGCGCAGGGACTTCGTAGGCATCCTCGCGGCGATGGACGGGCTGCCGGTCACGGTGCGGCTGCTCGACCCGCCGCTGCACGAGTTCCTGCCGTCGCTGGTGGAGCTCGAGCGGGCCGACGCCGTCGCGACGGCCGGCGCAGGTCCCGGCGGGGAGCCGCAGCCGCTGCTCGCCGCCGTGCGCCGCCTGTACGAGCAGAACCCCATGCTCGGCCTGCGCGGCGTCCGCCTCGGCCTGGTGATCCCCGGTCTGCCCGAGATGCAGGTGCGGGCGCTCGCCCACGCCGCGGCCGACCGCATCGACGCCGGCGGCACCCCGGTCGTGGAGGTGATGGTGCCGCTGGTGGCCGCGGTGCAGGAGCTGGAGACCGTGCGCGAGCAGACCCTCGCGGTGCTGCGCGAGGTCGGTGCCCAGCGCGGCGTCGACCTGTCCGGCGTGCTGGTGGGGACGATGATCGAGGTGCCGCGGGCGGCGCTCACCGCCGGCGAGATCGCCGCGGCCGCCGACTTCTTCTCCTTCGGGACCAACGACCTCACCCAGATGACGTGGGGCTTCTCCCGCGACGACGTCGAGGCGAGCTTCTTCGCGGCGTACCTCGACCTCGGGGTCTTCGGTGTCTCGCCCTTCGAGACCCTCGACCGCGACGGGGTCGGGTCACTGGTGCGGACCGCCAGCGCGGCCGGCCGGGCGGCAAACCCCGCGCTGCACCTCGGCGTCTGCGGCGAGCACGGGGGTGATCCCGACTCCGTGCACTTCTTCCACGAGGTGGGGCTGGACTACGTCAGCTGCTCGCCGTTCCGGGTGCCGGTGGCCCGGCTCGAGGCGGCCCGCGCGGCGCTCGGCTAGTGCCCCTCCCGCTGCCCCGCCCGGTCCGCTGGCTGCTGCGCGTCGCCGTCGGCGTTGCGGTGCTGCTGGCCCTGACGGCGCTCTGGACGGCCTTCCGGGTGTGGCACACCGGGAGGCAGGACGCCCGCCCGCGCAGTGACGTGATCCTCGTGGAGGGGGCGGCGCAGTACGACGGGCGCCCCAGCGCGGACCTGCTCGCCCGGCTGGAGCACGGTCTGGACCTGTGGCACGCCGGCGTCGCCCCCCGCATCGTGACCGTGGGCGGTCGGCGCGCCGGCGACCGCTTCACCGAGGCCGGGGCCGGCCGGGACTGGCTGGTCGGGCATGGCGTCCCCCGTGCGCGCGTCGTCGCGGTGGAGGCCGGCAGCGACACGCTGCTGTCGCTGCAGGCGGCGGAGCCGGTGCTCCGTGCGGCGGGCTGGCACTCGGTGGTGCTGGTGACCGATCCGTGGCATGAGCTGCGCTCGCGGGCGATCGCGCGGGACCTCGGGTTGGCCGCCGAGTCGTCGCCCGTCACCACCGGGCCGTCGACCAGGGGGTTTGGCACGCAGGTGCGCTACGTCGGCCGGGAGACCGCCGCCTATCTTTATTACCGCGTCTTCCATCGCGCGTCGAGGGCCGGTCCCCCGGCGGTCTGAGGAGGCGTGTCCGATGGCACGAGCAGGCTGGCCGGGTACGCCGGAGTGCCCACCCGCACCGACGACACCCGCCGGCCCGGGTCCGCCGGGAGGGCAACGCGCACCTGCACGATGCCGCGGAGCCGGGCCGGCAGCCCCCAGGCGGTGTGGCCAGCAGGCGCCTCGAGGTCGAGCCACCCCAGCCGCGGGTGCTCCCCGATGTCGGGGGTGTGGAGCGCGGTCGCGAGGGCGCCGACGACGACCGGCCCGGTCTGCTGCTCGTCGGCCGTCGCCCCGACGAGCCGCAGCACTGCCGGCAACGCCTCGGGGCGGATCCCCAGCAGCGGCGTGTCGAGGGCGGCGAGGTGGGCGGCCGCGACGGCGAGTCGGCGGCGGGGGTGCAGCCGGCCGTACCACTCCAGCCCCTCGGGGTCGAGCATGGTGAGGACGTCGTCGAGCCGGTCCTCGCCGGTGAGCCGGGCGCCGCAGGTCGTCAGCAGCCGCCAGAACAGGTGGTCCGGCAGCCACAGCAGATCGTGCTCCCACCTGCTGACCGTGCTCTGGTCGACGCCGCAGAGCGTGGCGAGCGTGCGCTGCCCGATGCCGGCGCGCCGTCGAGCCTGGCCGAGCAGGGTGCCCCGGTGGGCGGGTGGTGACATGCCGGCACCGTGCCGCAGGACGGGGCTCCGGCGTCGCGGTGGTCACGAGCTGTGGAGGCGTGGTCGACCCGTGCACAGGGCCCCGGCTGCACAGGGCCCGGCGGCCGCGGGCGGGTCGCCCGGAGGGGGCGCGGCGCATCTGCGGTCCGATGCGTGGCCTACGCCGTCATCCACAGAGCGCTCGCGGCGCGATCCCCCCGGGGGGGTGCACTGCATCTGCGGTCCGATGCACGGCGGCGTTGCCGTGCACCTGTGCATGCGGCGTGGCGGCCGCATCGGAGTGCAGATGCGCGCAGGGGTGGCCGGCCTTCGCAGGGGGCGGTGCGGGTCGCGCGCTGCACGACGATGGTGGCGTGGCCGGGACGACGCAGCACGAGACGACCGAGCACGAGACGACCGAGCACGAGACGACCGAGCACGAGACGACCGAGCACGAGACGACCGAGCGGTCGCGGGCGTGGGCGGCCACGATGGGCGGCACCCCGGGTCCGGCCGGGGTCGTCACCGCCCATGGCAGCCCGCCCGCGCGGATCGCACCGGTGGCACCGCGCGGCCGGGCGGTGCGTGAGGAGCTGGAGGACCGGCTGCTGGCCCCCGGCGCCACCCGCGCCGGCGGGGCGGGCGAGCGGCTTCGCGAGGAGCAGCCGGACCCCGAGCGCACCTGCTTCGAGCGCGACCGGGACCGGGTGCTGCACTCGGCGGCGTTCCGGCGGCTGGCCGGCAAGACCCAGGTCTTCGTCTTCCCGGCCGACCACCAGCGGACCCGGCTCACCCACGCCTTGGAGGTCTCGCAGGTCGCCACCAGCGTCGCCCGCGCCACCGGGCTCAACGTCGCCCTGACCGAGGCGATCGCGCTGGGTCACGACTGCGGGCACGGGCCCGGCGGACACGCCAGCGAGGACGCCTTCGAGCTGTTCCTGCCCGGCGGCTACGACCACGCGGTGTGGGGCGCCGACGTCGTGCTCGCCCCGCTGAACCTGTGCGCGCAGACCCTTGACGGCGTACGCAACCACTCCTGGTCGCGGCCGGCCCCCGGCACCCCCGAGGGCGAGGTGGTGAGCTGGGCCGACCGGGTCGCCTACACCGCGCACGACCTGGAGGACGCCGCCGCGGCCGGGATCGTCGACCCGGCGGACCTGCCAGCCGACATCGCCGCTGTCTGCGGTCGCACCCGGGGGGCGCAGCTCGGGACCTTCATCGGCGCGCTGGTCGAGACCACCTGCGGCACCGGCGTCGTGGGGATGGCCGCCGACGTCGCGGCCGCGCTTGCCGGGCTGCGGGCCTTCAACTACGAGCGCGTCTACACCCGGCCCGAGGCGGTGCAGCAGGGCCGTTCGGTGGTGGCCGTGCTGCGCGCCCTGGTCGAGCATTTCGTCGCCCACCCCGACCGGGTCCCCGGGCCCGGTGGCGAGGACCCGGTGCGCGCCGCGGTGACGTGGGTCGGCGGGATGACCGACCGCTACGCCTTCCGCACCGCCGTGGTTGAGCTCGGCTGGGACCCGGCGCGGCTCCCCCGGGGGATCGACGGCTGAACCGCGTCGCTTGCGAGCAGGAGCTGCGCGCAGCGCGCCTGCAGCCGGCGCAACGCGAGCAGGTCCGCCAGCTCGGCGTCGGCGACGGGCGGCAGACCCAGTGCCAGGGCGTACGCCGCGACGGCGGCGGCGCCGTCCAGCCGGCGGGTCCCGCGCAGCACGGCGAGGTCCCAGCGCACCGGTCCCCGGCAGGTCTCCTCCAGGTCGACCCACCGCCACCCGGCCGGGGCAGCCACCAGGTTGCCTGGGTGGGCGTCGCCGTGCAGCACCTGCGCCGCAGGCGATCCGGCTGGCTCGGGATCGGGGAGCAGCCGCTCCCGGAGGGCCGCGGCCTCGCGCCCGAGCTGCTCGGCGTCGGCCCGGTCGAGACCCGCCAGACCGGGGGCGGTCACGACCGCGTCGATGTCGGCGAAGGGCGGCCCGAGCCTGGGCAGCTCGACCGGGCAGGAGCGCAGCTGCGTGTGCAAAGCCGCGAGGGCCCGGCCGGCCTCCTGGGCGGTGGGCCGGCGCTCGCGGTCGACCGCCAGGTGCCGCCACAGGCCGACGACGAAACCGCCGTGCCGGTGCGGGCCGGGGTCGGCCAGGTCGGTGGTGGCGTCCAGGTGGGTGCCGACGGCGATCTCCCGGCGTACCCACTCCAGCACGTCCGGCCGCAGCCGCGCGGTCACAGTCGGGACCCGGGCGACCACCGGCGAAGGGGCGAGGTGCACCACGAGGTTGAAGGCGTCGGACAGCACCACCGGATCGCGCACCGGCAGCCCGACGCGCCGGCCGACGGCCACCGCCGCCCGCAGCGCCTGCGACCCGGCGGAACCCACCCGACGTAGTCTCGACCCCGACAAGCGCGCAGCTTCCCCGGCCCGCAGCAGCTCGTCGGCAGGAGGGGGCACCGCAGTGGCCGGGCGGATCAGCGACACCGACGTGGCGCTCGTGCGCGAGCGGGCGGCCCTCGACGCTGTGGTGCGCGAGCACCTGCAGCTGCGCTCCGCCGGCGGCGGCAAGCTCAAGGGGCTGTGCCCCTTCCATGAGGAGAAGACGCCGTCGTTCCAGGTGAACCCGGGGCTCGGCTTCTTCCACTGCTTCGGCTGCGGACGCAGCGGCGACGTCATCACCTTCGTGCGCGACACCGAGATGATGAGCTTCACCGAGGCCGTAGAGCACCTGGCCGGGCGCTTCGGCGTGGAGCTGCACTACGAGGGCGGCGGCGCCGGGGTGCGCCAGGATGGGCGCGGCCAGCGGCAGCGACTCGTCGAGGCAAACGCTGCGGCGCAGGCATTCTGGGCCGACCAGCTGCGCGCGCCCGGCGCGGAGGCTGGGCGGCAGTTCCTCGCGTCCCGCGGCTTCGACGCGGCGGCGGCCGAGCGCTTCGGCGTGGGCTACGCGCCCGGCGGGTGGGATGTCACCATGAAACATCTGGTGGCGCAGGGCTTCTCGCGGGAGGAGCTGCAGACCGGCGGGCTGGTCAAGCTGTCCTCGCGCGGCACGCTGATCGACGTCTTCCGGCACCGGCTGGTCTGGCCGATCCGCGAGACCGGCGGCGACCTGGTGGGTTTCGGCGGCCGCCGGCTCGCCGACGACGATCCGGCGAAGTACCTCAACACCGGGGAGACCCCGCTCTACAAGAAGAGCCGGGTGCTCTACGGCCTGGACCTCGCCAAGTCCACCATCCACAAGGAGCACACGGCGGTCGTGGTGGAGGGGTACACCGACGTGATGGCCTGCCACCTCGCCGGCGTGACGACGGCGGTGGCGACGTGCGGCACGGCGTTCGGCGAGGACCACGTGCGGGTGCTGCGGCAGGTGCTCGGCGACATGCCCTCGGCATCGGTGATCTTCACCTTCGACGGCGACAGCGCGGGCCGGGCGGCCGCGGAGAAGGCCGGGGCGATGGACCAGAAGTTCAGCGCGCAGACCTTCGTCGCCGTCGCCCCGGCCGGCCAGGACCCCTGCGAGCTACGGCTGTCCGCCGGCGACGCGGCGGTGCGGGACCTGGTGGCGGCGCGGGTGCCGCTGTTCGAGTTCGTGCTGCGGGCCGAGGCCGGGCGCCATGACCTGGACACCGCAGAGGGGCGTACGGCGGCGCTCGAGCGGCTGGTCCCGGTGCTGCGGGGGATCAAGGACGAGGGGCTGCGCCTGCAGTACGTCGTGACCGCGGCGCGGATGCTCGGCTTCGAGGACGCCGACCCGGTGCGTCGGCGGGTGGTCGACGCCCCAGTCGCCCGCGGGCGGGTGGCCCGCCCGGTGGCGCTGCCCGCCGACGACAAGTGGCTGGTCTTCGAGCGGGAGGCACTCAAGGCCGTGTTGCAGCACCCAGGGCTGGTGGGCGCGGGGTTCGACGCCGTGCCCCCCGAGGTCTTCACGCATCCGGTCAGCCGGCAGGTGCACTCGGTGCTGGTCGCCGCCGGCGGGGTCGCCGCCGGTGCCGGGCTGACCGAGCGCGAGTGGGTAACGCGGGCCCGGGAGGCGGCGCCCGACGACGAGGTGCGCGGGCGGGTCACCGCGCTCGCCGTGGAGCCCATCGCCTCGTTGGACGGCGAGCCGGTTGAGCGGCTGGCCCGCGACGTGGTGCCGGTGCTGCGCAAGCGGGCGCTGGACCAGCGGGAGGCGGAGCTGAAGGCCCGGCTGCTGCGCGCCGACCCGGCCTCGCCGGACTACGACGCGCTCAACCGGGAGCTGCTCGGCGTGGCCGCGGAGAAGCGCAGGCTGCGCGAGGACGGTTGACCGCGACACACCCGCGCGGCCACGCCCCGGCGCGGCGGGCGCGCCGCGCCGCGCCGCCCGGGGCCTGGGACCGCCCGGACCCTGTGCCATTCAAAATCCTGGTACTGTGGTACACAACATGGATGCGGATCAGTTCAGTCAGCTCGGCGCCACGGCGTCAGCGACGAAGCGATCCGGCACGCGGTCGTCAATGCCATTCGCCTTGTCGAGACCGACGATGGACTGTTTGTCATCGGCGCAGACGCCTCTGGACGAATGCTCGAGCTGGTGGCCCGGTCAGCCGAGGCCGGTGACCTCGTCGTGTTCCATGCCATGACCCTGCGACCTGCCAATGCCAAGAGGTACCTCTCATGACCAAGCCCCACACCACACCAGGCAAGCTCGACCCGTCGCTGGCCGAGCGCTTGGCCGCGAGGACCATCGCCGAGATCGACAACATGAGCGACCAGGAGGTCGCGGAACTAATGGGAGCCACGGCCGACGATATGTCCACTGAGCCTGCGTGGACATGGCGAGATGCAGCCAAGGCCGCCACCGACGAGTACGCCGAAAAGCTGGCCGGCGACGTCAAGACGGGACGGGCAACGCTCGTTGCTGACCCGGCCGAGATGCGCCAACGCCTTGGCGGCCGGCCTCGTGTCGGTGGTGCGGGCGGTGAAGGCCCCTCGATGCAGGTCAGGGTGCGGGTCACAACAGACACGCGCACCGCCCTCGAAACCATCGCCGCCGCTCAAGGCCGGCGCCTTGCCGATGTGAGCCGCGACGCCCTCGACGAGTACGTAGTGCGCCACGCCGGCTGAGCTGACCGCAGCCGTCACCTGGCCCTCATTTGACGAGGGTTCTACGGGAAGCCAGATCGCTGTGGGAGGAGTCCTCGCGGGCGTCGCGCCACCGAGCGAACTGTCCGTGACCCCCGCCGCACTCGTCGCGTACGTTCCACCCTCGGCGACTGGTATCACGTCAGCACAGGGCGGTGGCGCGAGGATGAAGGTCCGGAGCACGACCGGCAGTCCGTGCAGTGACTTCTGCAGGGTCAGGTTGAGCACGGTGAGGGTCGGGCGGCCGGCGACCCACATTACGCGCTGGCCTTTGGTGGCGTGGCGCAGTGCCTCGGTGATCAGCGGGGTGCGGTAGTTGTCGTCGATCGCGTATCCGAGCGCGGTCCCGGGATCCATCGCTCCAGCGATCGGACTTCCCGCAGGGGATGCCTCGGGCATCCGTGCGGGAGACTCCACCCCATGAGCGGCGTGCGGTTGGAGTGGGACGGCAAGTCGGCGGAGGTGCCGCGGCTGCGGTTGCGCTGCAGGTCGTGGAGACCGTCAACAGCCCAAGGGCCAACCGCGGGACGATCTTCGAGGATGCGGACGCAGCCGCGGAAGCGTCGCCTTGGCGCAACCGGCTCATCTGGGGCGACAACCTGCACGCGCTCGCCTCCCTAGCCGACGAGCTGGCCGGCCAGGTCGACCTGATCTACATCGACCCGCCGTTCGACAGCCGGCAGGACTACAAGGTCCGGATCACGGTCGGCGACGGCACCGCGTCTGCCGACCAGGAGCTGGCGAAGATCAGCAGCGTGATCGAGGAGAAGGCCTACCGGGACACCTGGGGCAGGGGCGTCGAGTCCTATCTGCAGATGCTCTACCAGCGGCTCGTGGTGCTGCGCCATCTACTGTCGCCCAATGGTGCACTGTTTCTCCACTGCGATTGGCGGCTGAACTCCTACCTCCGCGTTCTCCTGGATGAGGTCTTTGGAAGAGATTGCTTCAGAAACGAAATCGTTTGGCGTCGAGCTCCCAACCTTGGGCGACAGGCCGCGTCGAGCCAGCTGGGCAGGACGGTGGACTCTATACTTGTCTACACGCGGCAAGGCGACTCGGTGTTTCGTGGTACATCGCCGGCGACCTTCGATCCTGTCGAGATTGACAAGCGCGGCAACCCTCAGGGGGCCAAGTGGGACAGCGTGAGGCAGCTATTCTTCACGACCGCACCGCGCGGGGACTACACCGACGCCAGCATTGAACGACTGGCTGCCGAGGGGCGAGTTTACACATCAGCCACCGGCGGGCTGTCGATCAAATACTTCCTTCGTCAGAACGAGAAGGGTCAGTGGTGCAAGGATCAAAGGGTTGACACACTGTGGGACGACTTCGATGTTCGCCCACTCAGGCACCGACCGAAAGCTGAAGATGTCGGCTTTGATACTCAGAAGCCCGAGGGACTTCTGCAAAGAATTATTGGCTGGGCGACGATCGAGCACAGCATCGTTCTTGACTGCTTCGTTGGGTCAGGCACAGCCGCTGTAGCTGCCGAGCGACTCAACCGCCGCTGGATCGCGGTGGACATCGGGCGCTCGCCATTCACACCACGCGCAAGCGGCTGCTCGACATCCCCGACTGCAAGCCCTTCGAGGTCGCGAACCTCGGCCACTACGAGCGGCAGGTGTGGCAGCGGGCCACGACGGGCGAGCAGTACGAGGCCTACCTCGACTTCATCGTCGAGCTCGCCGGCGCCACCCCGGTCTCCGGGCACACCCACCTGCACGGGGTGCTCGACAAGCGGGCTCTGCACGTCGGCAGCGTTGACGCTGCCGTGAGCCTGGGTGAGATCCAGGACGCGCTCGCCGAGGCCAAGGCCTCGTCGTACCGGGGACTGGACGTCCTGGGCTGGGAGTTCGACATGGGCCTGCACGAGCTGGTGCAGGACGAGGCCAGGGGGTCCGGGGTCGACCTGGTGCTCAAGCGGATCCCCCGCGAGGTCATGGACCCGCGCGTGGTCGCCAGCCGGGAGTATGTCTTCCACGAGCTGGCCTACGTCAAGGCGGCGACACGCTGCGCAAGCGCAGCGTGTCGGTGACGCTGGAGGACTTCGTGCTGCCCAACCCTGACCTCGTGCCCGAGTCGGTGCGCGACAAGATCGGCAGCTGGAGCGACTACGTCGACTACTGGGCCGTCGACTTCACCTACGGGCGCTCGACGGACAGCGCCGGCGCCGACACCTTCCGCAACCAGTGGCAGTCCTACCGGACCCGCGCGGACCGGCGGCTGGAGCTGACGGCCACCCACGACTACGACGAGCCCGGCACGCACACGGTCCTGGTCAAGGTGGTCGACATCTTCGGCAACGACACCACCACGGCGGTCCCGGTGACCGTCCGGTGACCGCCTCGGCCACGCTCGCCGACGCCTACGCCGTACCCGATCCGGGCAGTCGCCGGCCGAGCGGTGCCCCGCTGGTGACGAAGGTGCGCACCAGCGTCGACGCCTGGCGGGCCGGCGGATACGCCGGGGTCAGCGCCACGAGCCGCCGGCTGCTGGAGCACTGGTTCCTCGACGAGCACGAGAGCGCCCCCGGCGTCCCCTTCCGCTGGTACTTCGCCCAGCGCGAGGCGGTCGAGACCCTGGTCTACCTGCACGAGGTGGAGCGGACCCGCACCGCGGGGGACTTGATCACGCGATTCGCGTCCGTCCCGGTGGCGGCCGGCGGGCAGCCATACCCACGCTACGTCGTGAAGATGGCCACCGGCGCGGGCAAGACCAAGGTGATGAGCCTGGCGCTGACCTGGGCCTACTTCCGGGCGCTGCGCGATGACGACACGGCGGTCTCCAGCAGCAGCCTTGTGGTCGCGCCGAACCTCATCGTGCTGGAGCGGCTGCGCGAGGACTTCGACCACGCCAGGATCTGGCGCACCGACCCGTTGCTCCCACCAGAGTGGCGGGCCGACTTCGACCTGCAGGTCTGCCTGCGCGACGAGCCGGTGCCCGCGTCCGCCCCCGGCGTACTGGCCCTGACGAATGTGCAGGCGCTCTACGAACGGCCCGAGGTGCCGCCGGTCTCGCCGTTGGACAGCGTGCTGGGCCGACGCCCGCCGGCACGCCTCAACGCCCCCGCGCCGCTGCTCCAGCGCATCGCCGCCCGGGGCCGGCTCGTGGTCGTCAACGACGAGGCGCACCACCTGCACGAGACGATCAAGCGTGACACGGGCGAGAAACTCAAGGTGTGGCAGACCCTCTACCGACTGCAGGAGCTGGCCGCCGACGGGGTCGCCGCGCAGCTGGACTTCTCGGCCACGCCGAAGGACGAGCAGGGTCGGCTTTTCGCCGAGACCGTTGTGGACTACCCGCTGGCCCAAGCGATCACCGACGGCATCGTGAAGCGGCCGGTCATCGGCGAGCTGTCCGGGGGCGCCCCGACCATCGCCAGTGACGACGCGGCCGTCCGCTACCGGCGGCAGCTGGCGGCCGGTCTGGCCAAGTGGCGGGAGTACGTCGAGACCCTCGCGCCCGCGGGCCGCAAGCCGCTGCTGTTCGTCATGGCCGAGGACACCAGGGCAGCCGACCAAATCAGCGCCTGGTTGGAGACCGTGCACGACGTCGCCGGCAAGGTCCTCACCATCCACGTGGGGCGCGACGGCGAGATCCCCGCGAAGGAGCTGGAGCAGGCCCGGGCCGACTCCAGGGCCGTCGACCGGCCCGACAGCCCCTACAGCGTCATCGTCAGCGTGCTGATGCTCCGCGAGGGCTGGGACGTGCGCAACGTCTGCGTCATCGTCCCGCTGCGCGCACTGTCGGCCAAGAACAAGATCCTCCCGGAGCAGGCGCTCGGCCGAGGGCTGCGGCGGATGACCCCTCCCGGCAGCGGGGTCGACGAGCGGGTCGTCGTCATCGAGCACCAGGCGTTCCGCGAGCTCTGGGACGACGTGTTCACCGACGACGAGTACGACGGGGTCGAGCGGGAGGACCTCGACGACGTCCATCCGCAGGCTGCGGTCATCGCGGTCGAGCCGGATCGGCTGGGCTTCGACATCGCCGTACCCCTGCTGTCCCGGCTGTTGCATCGAGCCCCGGCCGGGTTGGCGGCGCTGCGGGTGGAGGACCTGCCGGCGCGCCACCTGGAGCTGCCGGGGACGCTGCGGGAGCACGTCATCGACTACGTCGGCCGCGACCTGCTCACCCGAGAGGAGGTCGAGCACAACCGCTACCCCGTCGAGCAGATGCTGGAGCCGGCGGCGGTCCTGCAGTGGTACGTCGCCGAGCTGCAGCGGCGGAGCCGGCTGACCGGGCAGTTCGCCGTGCTGGCACCGCTGCTGCGCGGGTGGGTGGAGGTGCGGGCGTTCGGCGGCCCGGTGGACTTCGGCGACCCCTTGGTGCTGCAGACGCTGGCGGAGCCGGCCGTGCAGGAGCAGGTGCTCGGCGTGCTTGCGGCGGCGGTGGACGAGGCGACGGTGGGGGCCACCCAGGAGGTGCAGGTCGAGGCGGGCAAGGAGTTGCTGCTGTCGGCGACCCGGCCCTTCCTGTGGAGCGGCGAGACCGCGTCCGCGAGCCGCTCGGTCTTCTCCGCCCAGCCGTGCGACAGCGGACTCGAGGTCCAGATGGTCGGGTTCCTGGACCGGTGCTCCGATGTCGCTGCCTTCGCCAAGCTCGCCCGGGAGGTGCGCTTCAGCCTCGACTACCGCGGCGACGGCGGACGGCTCGCCTACTACTACCCCGACTTCGTTGTGCGGCTGGCGAACGGCGAGCACCTGCTGCTGGAGACCAAGGGCCTGGTCGACGTCAGCGTGGCGTCCAAGGACGAGCGCGCCAGCCGATGGGCGGTGGATGCAACCGCATTGTCGGGGACGCCGTGGTCCTATGTCCGCATCGACGAGGACCTGTTCACCGCGCGAGCCGCGCAGATGGCTGATCTCGGGGAGCTCGTCGCAACCGCGCGGGCCAGGCACCGGGAGCGGTTGCTCGCGTCGATGCCGGCGCGGCCGCCCCAGTCACGCGAGGAGATCCTCGAGCGCATGACGCGGATGCAGGCACAGCTGCGGGGCGTCACGGGGGTCGACGAACAGATCCGGCGGCTGCGCGACGACCCGCGTGGCTGAGCTGCTCGTGCTCGACAGTGGCGTGTTTGTCCGCTGGTACCTCCCGCAGGTGGGCCATGAGCACGCGCGTCGCGTGCGGGACGACTACCTGGCCGGGTGAGCTCCTCCTGGCGACCCCGGATCTCGCCCGCGTCGAGGTGGCCAACGTCTTGCGCAGGAAGGGACTCGTGGCCGGCCTGTTGTCGCGCGAGGACTATCTCGCGGCGGCCGGCGATATCGACGCGCTCGGGGTGCAGGTGCAGCCGACCGACGAGGAGGTGCTGAGCCGAGCCGTCGTCCTGTCCGCCGACTACATGATCAGCGTGCTCGACGCGCTCTTCCTCGACCTGGCCGTGGTGACCGGGGGCACGCCGGTCACCGCCGACAAGGGACTGGCGTCCACAGCCGCCCAGCTCGTGTCCACAATCCTGCTGCGCGGCATCGGAACAGGGTCGAGCGACTCTTAGCGTCTGCGCCGTGACGACCTACGACGAGCTGGCCGTGCAGGTGCGCCGCCGTGCGCCGATGGGCGTCGAGGTCGCCGCTGTCGTTGCCGTGCGGGGAGGGCGCGTCGGCGGCGCGAGGTTCCTCCCGCCCGGTGTTGCCGGGCAGATGGAGATCTCGCCCGCCGCGGCCCTCGCCGCGGTGCTGTCCCGCGGTGCAGCGGACGGGTGGGTGCTCCTGCACAGACATGCCAGGAGCAGCGCGCCGAGCCCGGCCGACCTGGCCGTGACCCGCCGGCTCGTCGCGGCCAGCGCCGTCGTGGGACTGCCGTTGCGTGCCCACCTCGTCGTCGGGCCTGCCGACTGGACCGACTGCCTGCCCCTGGCTCGGCTGCAGCTGGCGACCCCGTGAAGCAAGAAGGCGCCCGGACGACGAGGTCAGTATCGACCTCGCCCGACGGCTCTCGCGCGTCTGCTTGCGCGGCGTGCGGGCCCCAGCCGATCGTGCGCCTGAGTTGCGTGGACGCCTCCGAGGCAACCGGGCCGCGCGCCGGGGGACCGCGCCCGGGCCACTCCGCTGGTGCTTCCTGGGCCGCTAGGCGCGCACCTCCCGCAGCAGGACGCCCAATTGCGCGCGGGCGTTCGCCCCCCCTTCACGTACCTGCGAGAGTCGCGGCGCGTCGGGCGCGACGCAACGCGAAGGCTTGTGCAGACTCACGAGCGTGACGACAACGTGTAGTCGTCGTCGTGGGCGCAGCATCGCCGCGGTCACCGAGCGGCAGCTTTGGGCAGCGTCGGCAGGCTTCTGCGAGAAGCCGGGCTGCCTGCGGTACCTCTTCCAGGAGACGGACACCGGGAAGGTTGTGACGCTTGGTCAGGTGGCCCACGTCGTCAGCGCCGGTGGGGACGGTCCCCGAAGCAACCTCACGGCTGGTGAGCACTTCCTCACCAGCTTCGACAATCTGATCGTGCTCTGCCTGCTCTGCCATCACATCGTTGACGACTCGGAGGAGGACTACCCAGTGGGCGTGCTCACTCGATGGAAGGACGAGCGCAAGCAGCGGATCCGGGCAGCCCTCAGGGTGCAGCGCTACGACACCCGTGCCGCTGCCCGTGACGAACTGAGCAGGGTTCTGCAGCACAACCATGCGATCTTCGTCAACTACGGCCCTCACTCCGCCGCTGCAGACGACCCGTTTTCGGACGCCGTTGACACCTGGCGACGCGAAGCCATTGAGCGGATCGTCCCGAACAACCGGCGTATCGTCGAGCTGCTCGACGTCAATCGGCATCTGCTACGGCCGGAAGAAGCGCAGGTCGTCGCTCAGTACCGCGTGCACGCGGATGCCTTCGAGGCGCGGCACCTCTTCGGCGTGATCACGGCGAGCGCACCGCAGTACCCCCCTGCCACGGACCACTTACTTGAGGACTGACAGGTTGCCGATCAAGAGACCGAGCCGCAAGAGCGCCGATACCTTCGTACGCTATTTGGGCAACAAGGACGACCTCATGGAGGTGACCGAGCTCCGTCCCTTCGTCTTCCGCGTGCACATGAAGGGTCACGTGCACGTCGCCTCGCTAGTCGAGATCTACACGGTTGGTGTGTCCGACGTGGAAGAGATCCGAAGCGAAGACCGCGACGCCGACTCGCTAGTCGTCACTTCCAATTGGCACTGATACACACAGGAGGCCAAGGATCACGCGAGGGCCGACAGTATCGGCCTGTTCACCTTTCGCGAGTTCATGAAGGCCGTCCACATGACGGGTAATGAGTTCCTTGCCCACCGTGAGCCCTGAACACGCGGTCGCAGCCGCGGGTGCCGAAGAGGGCGTCGCAGTCGTCATCTTCGGCTCAGTCGCACGAGGTGAGACCCATCCTGGCGATGTGGACGTCGCGCTGATCTACGGGGTCGGGCGACGTGACGCGGCCCTTGCCCTTCGCGAGCGGATCCGTACCTCAGTGCACGAGCAGACCGAACTTGGCACGGACTTCCTGATTCTCAACTCAGCCGAGGCGCCAAAGGCGCTTGCAGCGTTGGCGTCCGTCCTCCGCCCGATCGAGCTCACCCCAGCGGCTACGTCTTTGCTGCAGTGGATGGACGTCCGCCGACTACCGGAAGTTTGCCACGGCGATGCGGATGAACGAGCCGACCAGCGGGCCTCCGTTGGTGGTGTTCCAGGCGGCGACGAGACGGCTGGGTGGCATGTCGACTAGCGGGATTGACGTTAGCTCGTCGGGTTGCGTGTGGGCCGAGCGATGTCAGCCCGACAGTGCTGTCCACACAGGACCGCCTGCAGGCTTTCGTGGACGGGCCGGACCACGGGCCCGTCCCGGAACATGGCGGCCCGCTTGGCGCCGTTCCGAAAGGCGTCCCAAATGGGAACGGTGCCGCCGGTGTCGTCGAACGGTGCCCGCGTGAGCGCAACGTCGACGAGGTCTACGCGCACGCCCTGGTCGGGTCAGTTAGTTAGGTCGGCTTCGCGGACACGGACCACGACCCTGACACACAGGGTCGTGCTGGCGCTCTGACAACTGTCGTCGGACCGACAGCAGGCGAGGCCGCCCCTTCGCCCGACAGAACGCGGACGCAAGGCGGGTCCGCGGCACGGACTCCGTGCTCGTCGTGGACACCGGCATTGGCCCACACAACGCCGCAGGGCTCCGCACTGATCAACGGGCGGCTCCCTGACGCTGGCGCGGCAGCGAAGGGCCTGACCAGCCACCCGACGTAGCGATCGTGAAGATCGTCGTGAAGACCCGGGGGTCGGGAGGCATGTAGCCGTGGGCCTGCGGTGAGCGTTGCTTTGACGACGATCTTCACGACCGGCTGCCCCTACCCGACCGGCCACCCGCGGCCGGGGCTCAGAGCCGGTCGACCAGGTCGGCGACGACGTCGGCCAGGGGCCCTGGGACGTCCTCCTGCAGGAAGTGGCCGCCACCGGCGAGGATGACGTGCGGCTGCCCCGCCGCGCCCGGCACCCGGGCCTGGAACAGCCCGTCCGCCCCCCTCGTGATGGGGTCGCCGTCGCTGACGGCGGTGACGAACGGCGCGGTGTAGCGACGCAGGGAGTCCCAGGCGGCGACGTTCTCCACGGCCTGCGGCATGTCCGGCGACTGCGGGATGAGGCCGGGCATGGCGCGCGGCCCGGCCTTGAACTCCGGCGACGGGAACGGCGCGTCGTACGCCGCCTGGACCCGCGGGTCCATCGGCAGCGCGACGGCCCGGGAGACGAGCCAGCCGACCGGCAGGTCCTCGCTGCGCTCGACGAAGTCGCGGAACGCCTGCCACTCCGGCGGCATCCGCAGCGATCCGTCTGGCAGTCCGGTGTTCGCGGCGACGACGCCGGCGAAGCGGCCCGGGTCCTCGGCCACCAGCGGCAGCCCGAGCAGGCCGCCCCAGTCCTGGCAGAGCAGCACCACCCGGCGTAGCTCGAGGGCGTCGAGGGTCGCGCGCAGCCAGCCGAGGTGCGCGCCGTAGGTGTGGTCGGTGATCTCCGCCGGTTTGTCGCTGCGCCCGAAGCCCACCAGGTCCGGCACGACCACCCGCAGCCCACGCTGCAGCAGCCGCGCGGCGACGTGGCGGTAGAGGAACGACCAGGACGGCTCACCGTGCAGTGCGAGCACGACCGGGGCGTCCCGCGGCCCCTCGTCGACGACGGCCACCCGCACCGCCGTCTCGTCGCCGGGGCCTGCCGGCACCTCGACGTAGGCCGGCTGCCAGGGGAAGTCAGGCAGGTCGGCGAAGCGGTCCTCCGGTGTGCGCAGCAGCCTCATGCCGCCCATCCTCGCGCGCCAGCACCAGCAGCAGGAGGACACTCAGCAGCAGGTACGCCGAGTCGGCGGCCAGCCGCCCGGCGCCGAAGGCGTATTCCACGTCGCCCCCCCGCGGCAGCAGCTGTTGCGGGCTGACGACGGCCACCGCGACCACCAGCGCCGCGAGCCCCCGCCGGCCCAGGTCGGCGACCACCACGGCGAGCGGCACCAGCCACACCCAGTGGTGGGTCCAGGAGATGGGCGAGACCAGCAGTCCGGTGAGCCCGGCGAGGCAGAGGCCGAGCCGCGCATCCGTGCGGTGCGCCAGCACCGCGACGGCCAGCCCGACCCCGATCAGCAGCAGCTCGCCGACGACCCAGGCCAGGCCGGCGGGCTGTGGCCGGTGCTCGACGCGGGCGACGAGGCCGGAGTACGCCGAGTTGCCGGCGTAGGCGGCCGAGCCGATCCGGTGGGGGTCGCTGAGCACGTGCAGCCAGTAGCGTGCGGTGTCGTGGGGGAGGGCCACGGTGGCCAACAGGGTGGCGCCGAGCGCGGTCGCGGCGGCCGTGGCCGCTGCCCGCCGGCGGCCGGTGAGCACGAGGTAAGGCAGCAGCACCAGCGGGGTGAGCTTCACCGCGGCCGCGAGCCCGGTGAGCACGCCGCGGGCCCGCCGCGGGATCCGGTCGGAGGTCGCGTCGAGGACCACCGCACCGACGACCAGCAGGTTCACCTGGCCGAGCTGCAGGGTCAGGCGCACCGGCTCCAGCGCGAGCGCGGCGACCGTCAGGGGAAGCAGCCACCGGGCCCGGACGGCCCGGTCGGGCAGGCCGACCGCGACCAGGCGGGCGAGCAGGGCGAGTGAGCCGGCGGTGACCGCGGCGGCGGCCAGCGGGGCGGGGACCAACACGAGCGGCGTGACCAGCAGGGCGGCGAAGGGGGGGTAGGTGAACAGCAGCCCGTGCGGGCCGGCGGCGTCGTAGAGCGGCCGCCCGTGCATGACCGCGTCGCCGCCGGCGAGGTAGACCGCGAGGTCGAGCGGCCGCCCGCCGGAGACCAGGGCGGCGGCGAGCACCACGCCACCGAGGGCCAGCATCGACGCCAGGACCGGCCAGCGCCACCGGTGGGTGGCCGCCCGCGCGCGCACCCCGGTCGCCACGCGGCCCAGCCTGCCTCAGGCCGGGACGACCACCGGTAGCCTGGCTGGACAGTCACTGGGCGCATTGCTCGCCGCGGACCCGCCGCCGACCGCGGCACCCCCCGCGGACCCGGAGGGACGGAGGCCGCGCGTGCTCGACGCGGGGCTCGGCCCCCCCGGCCAGGCACTGGGGCCTCCGGACCGGCGTCACCCGGCGCCACGTCCGCACCCGCGGCATCGCATCCCGGTTGCCCCCGTCGTGCCGCCGGGCCGCGGGTCGACCGCCCGGCGCCGGCTGCGGGCGGCCCGGGTGCTGGGCGTCGTCGGGGCCGTGCTGATGGTGGTGTCGCAGGGTCGCCTCGCCGCCCCGATCGCCGAGGTGCAGCCCTCCTGGCTGGGCCTCGTCGGCGCCTTCCGCACCCCGGCCGCCAGGGGCCTCGCCGGCGGCTGCCTCATCACCGGGCTGGTCCTGCTGAGCTGGGGCTTCCTCCTGCTCGTGCGGCTGAGCCGGGCGGGTGAGGTGTCGACAGGGGCGGTCGTGCGCACCGCGCTGCTGTGGGTGGTGCCGATCGTGGTCGGGCCGCCGCTGATGAGCCTCGACGTCTACAGCTACGTCGCCCAGGGCGAGATGCTGCACCAGGGCTTCGACCCGTATCACGTGGGGCCGGAGTTCATGGGCGGGCCCTTCCACGATCCCGTCGACCCGCGCTGGCGGGCTGCCCACGCGCCGTACGGTCCACTGGCCCTGCTGCTGTCCGAGGTCGCCGTGGTCGTCGGCCGGCACAGCGTCATCGCCTCGGTGGTGATCCTGCGGGTGGTCGCGCTCGCGTCGGTGGCGCTGACGGTCCTGCTCGTCGCCCGGATGACCAGCACCAGCACCCGCACCCGCACCGTCGCGCTGGTGGCGGCGAGCCCGCTCGTGCTGGTCACGCTCGTCAGCGCTGCCCATCACGAGGCGGTCGTCACCGTGCTGGTGGTCGGCGCGCTGGCCGCCCAGCAGGCCCGCCGCCCGGCGCTGGGGGTGGCGCTGGCCGCCGCGGCGCTCGCGGACAAGCTGCCGGGTGCGGTCGCCCTCGGGGCTCTCGGCGTGCTGCACCTGGCCGAGGCGGCCGGCTGGCGCGCGCGGGTCCGCGTGCTCGCGCGGGACGGCCTCGCCGTGCTGGCCGTCTGGGTCCCGCTGGCCCTGCTGGTGCCGGACCCGCTGGGCTGGCTGCGGGCGCTGTCGACGCCCGGCCTCGGCCACACCTGGCAGGCGCCGGTGGCCGTGATCGGCCTGGTCACCCGGGTGCCGGAGTCGCTGGTGCGGGCCGCGGCGGAGGTGGTGAGCGTGCTCATCGTCGGCCGGCTGCTGCTGACCGTGCGGCGTCGCCCACTGGCGGCCACCGTCGGCTGGGGCCTGTTCGCGGTGGCCCTGCTGGGACCGGTGCTCTACCCGTGGTATCTCGCGCCGGCGGCAGCGGTGCTCGCGACCCTCGACGGCTCGGTCGCCGCCGCGGTGAGCCTGCTCAGCGGCTGCTGGGGCCTCGCGCTCGGCATCCCCCTGATCGAGCGGGCGGCCCGGCTGGTGGTGGGGCCCGGCGAGAGCAGTTCTGCGGGGGCGTAGCGCCCATTGCTTGCCGGGCTCAGGGCTCGCCGCGCCCCCGTGTGGCCGCCCCCCGCGGCAGCCGCTGCCGGGGACGCAACGCGGCCCAGCGCGCGGCCCAACCTGCCAGCGGCTCCAGCTGGCCTTGCAGCCGCCGGCCTTCTGCCGTCAGCCGGTAGTCGCCGCCCTCGTCCACCTCCAGCACCCCCGCCTCGCGCAGCTCCCGCAACCGCTGGCTCAGCTGCGACGGGCTCGCCTCGACCGCGGCCGCGAGCACACCGAAGGGCTGCGGCCCACCGCGCAGTGTCCAGACCAGCGGCAGGGCGTGCCGGCGCGCCAGCAGCTCGACGAGCACCTGCAGGGCCTCCGCGTCACGGTCGCCGTCGCCGCTCACGCGAGCACCGCCTCGGCTGCTGCGAGCACGTCGTCGGCACCGACGGCGAGCAGCGCGGGCGCCGGTCCGTCCGCGGCCGGGTCGCTCGGCGCGGCACCGCCGAGCGCGCGGTGCCGCGGCTCACCGGGCGGCGGCCCCCACACCGAGGGCGGCACCGGGCCGAAGAGCACGACCGATGGCACGGAGTACGCCGTGGCGAGGTGGCCGACACCGGTGTCGGCGCACAGCACCAGCCGCGAGCACTCCACCGTGGCGCAGAGCTCGTCGAGGTCGAGCCGGCCGGCCAGCACGGCTTCGGCAGGCAGGCCGGCTCCGGCCGCGACCGCCCGGCACAGGTCGACCTCGGCCCCGCTGCCGGTGACAGCGACCCGGTGCCCCCGACCGGCTAGCGCCTCCGCCACCGCCGACCAGCGCGACGCCGGCCAGCGCCGCGACGGCGCGGTGCCGCCGGGGTGCACCAGGGTCAGCCCGGCCGCCGGGGCGTCCGCCCCGGGGTGCGGCAGCGACAGCGCCATCGGGTCGCAGCCCACCCCGTGCGCCTCGAGCAGCCGGCACCAGCGCAGCACCTCGTGCTCGCCGTCCTCCCAGCCGGGGGCGCCGGGCGCGTCGTACGCCCAGATCTCCGGCGAGCCGAGCTCGCGCAGCCGCCGGGTGGACTCCGGGCCGCGGCCGTGCAGGTTGACGGCGAGTCGTGGCGGCCAGCCGGCGACCGGGCCGAGCGGGGCGGTGTCGAGCACGCCGTCCACGGCCCCGGACAGCAGCGCCACCGGCTCCAGCCAGGCGGGGGCGGCGAGCACCAGTCGCTCGCCCGCCGTGGCGGCCCGCAGGCCGCGCAGGGCCGGCAGCGCGGTCAGCAGGTCGCCGAGGCCCAGCGCTCGCAAGACCAGCACCCGGGAGGATGGCTCAGGGATAGCTGCCCTCCCACGCCGAGGCGACGAGGAGCTCCTTCACCTCGCAGCCGGCCGGCTGGGTCAGTGCGAACAGCACGGCCCGCGCGGTGTCCTCGGGGCGGTTGAGCTTGGCGTCCGCCGGCGGCTTGTACTGCTCGTCGCGGTCGTCGAAGAACGCCGTGTGCATGCCGCCCGGCACCAGCATTGTGACGCCGACCTGCCCGCGCAGCTCGGCCGCGAGGGCGCGGGTGAAGCCGACGACGCCGAACTTGGAGGCGCAGTACGCCGTGGCGTCGCTGACCGCCTTCACGCCCAGGGTGCTCGCCACCGTGACGACGGTGCCCCAGTCGGCGGCGGTCAGGAAGGGCAGCGCCGCGCGCACGACGGCCGCCGTACCGAGCAGGTTGACCATGACGACGGTGTCCCAGGCAGCGCCTGGTACGTCGACCAGCGTGCCGCAGCGGTCGGTGCCGGCACAGGTGACCACGCCGTCGAGGGAGCTGCCGGTCCGCCCGACCAGCCGGGTGACAGCGGCCTCGGCGGCGCGGGTGTCGGCGAGGTCGACCACCTCCCCGTCGTAGCCGTCGACCCCGACCCGGTCGAGCACGAGGGCCCGGCCGCCCGCGTCGCGGACCGCTGCGGCGACCGCGGCACCGAGGCCGCTGGCGGCGCCGGTCACGAGGACGGTGCCCGGGTTGCCGGTGCCGGCGTCCCGGGGGGAGGGCGAGGGGGTCTCAGGCACGGGTGCGGGCCTCCTGGATGAGTCGGGTGGTGGAGCGGCCGAGGAGATAGGGCAGGACGACGGCCTGGCCGCCCCACCCGGCGACGACCGGGGCCTCTGGCAGGTCCGCGACGGCGTAGTCGCCGCCCTTGGCGAACACGTCGGGGCGCAGCTCGGCCAGGGCGCGGGACGGGGTGTCCTCGCCGAAGACGACCACGGCGTCGACGCAGCCCAGCGCGCAGAGCACAGCCGCCCGGTCCGCCTCGGCCGTGAGCGGGCGGGACGGGCCCTTGAGCCGGCGCACGGACTCGTCGCTGTTGAGCAGCACCACGAGGCAGTCGCCGAGCGAGCGGGCCTGCTGCAGGACCGCGACGTGGCCGGCGTGCAGCAGGTCGAAGCAGCCGCCGGTCGCAACGACGGTGCCGCCGGCGGCCCGCACGCGGTCGACCACCTCCCGGGCGCCGGCCGGCGCGGGAGCCCGCTCGGGCGCGTGCACCTGGGCGGCGCCACCGGCGGCGACAAAGGCGCTGGCGGCGGCGACGGCACCCGTCACCGCCTCCGAGGCGAGCGCCCCGTCGGCCAGCAGACCGGCTGCGGTGGCGGCGAACCGGTCCCCCGCACCGCAGGGGTCGAAGCAGGGCACCCGGGCGGCTGGCACCACCAGCGGTGGGGCCTCAAGGTCGGTCACCAGCAGCGCGCCGCGGGCACCGAGGGTGACGGCGACGGCCCGGGCGGACCACTCACCGGCGAGGGCACGGGCCCGGTCGGTGGCGTGCCGCAGGCCGCCGTCGCTGCCGGCGATCCCTGCCTCGGCGGCGTTCGGCGTGGCCAGGGTGACCCCTGGCACGGGGGCGGGGCCGCGCGGGTGCGGGTCCCACACGACCGGCACGGAGCCGACCGGCAGGGCTGCCCGCACGTCGGCGGCGGCCGCGACGCCGCGGCCGTAGTCGGCCACCAGCACTCCGCAGGCGGCCTGCAGTGCCGCCCGTGCGGCCGCGGTGAGCTGGCCCACCGGGTCGCCGCCGGTGCCGCCGCGGTCGAGGCGCAGCAGCGAGCGGCCGTCGCTGCGGACCCGGATCTTCTCCGGGGTCGGGCCGGCCAGGCCGAGGTCGTGCACGGTCACGCCCTCCCGGTCGAGCAGGTCGGCCAGCTCCCGGCCGGCAGCGTCGTCGCCCAGGGCGGTGACCAGGGTGACGGCGCGCCCGTCGCGGGCGGCCAGCACGGCGGCAAGGCCGGCGCCCCCCGACCGGGGGCGGTCGGATGGCGCGCGCCCGGGGGAGTCCAGCGCGACCACCGGCACGGGGGCGTCGGGGGCCAGCCGCTCGACCCGGCCGACCAGGTCCCGGTCGAGCAGCGTGTCGCCGACGACGACCAGCGGCCTGGGCCGGCCGGTCACGGGCTGCCGGGTCACGACGTGCTCCACGAGTCGGCGGCCTCGACGCCCTCGCTGACGGCCAGCAGGGGGGCGTACGCCGACAGGGTGCCGGCGGCGACCCGGTCCCAGGAGTAGCGGCGGCGCACCCGGGCCGCCCCGGCCCGGCCGAGCTCGCGGCGGCGGCCGTCGTCGGCGAGCACTGCCCGCAACGCGGCCGCCACGGCGTGCGGGTCGCGCGGCGGCACGTGCAGCCCGGTCTCGCCGTCCACCACGGTGTCGATCAGCCCGCCGACGGCGCTGGCGACGACCGGCACGCCGCAGGCCATCGCCTCCAGCGGGACGATGCCGAACGGCTCGTACCACGGCACGCAGACGACCACGTCGGCACTGCGCAGCAGGGCCGCCAGCGCGCGGCGACCCACCCGGCCGAGGAAGACCACCCGGTCGGCCACCCCGCACGCGGCCGCCAGCCGCCGCAGCCGCTCGATCTCCGGGTCGGCGTCGAGACCCTCCGGCAGCGGGCCACCGGCCACCACCAGCTCGGCCTCGGGGACCTCGGCCAAGGCGGTGATGGCGTTGCCGATCCCCTTGCGCTCGACCAGCCGCCCGACGAACAGCACCCGGGCGCGGCCGGAGGTGCGGGCCGCGGCCGGCCCCTCGGGCCGGAACAGGTCGACGTCCACCCCGCAGGGGACCACCGAGATGTGGCGGCTGTCGGCACCGAGCCGCAGCAGCTCGAACACCTCGTCGCTGCAGGTGGCGACCACGTGGTCGACGTCGCGGGCGACGCGCGGCTCGAGCAGCGCGCGTTCGTCGGGGGAGGTGTCCTTGCCGCCCTGGTGCCGGCGCTTGACCACGCCGAGCGCGTGGAAGGTCTGCACGACGGGGATCCCGAGGGGTCGGGCGGCAGCGAGCGCGGCGAGCCCGCTCATCCAGAAGTGGGCGTGCACGACGTCGGGGCGCGAGCGGGCCCGGCCCCACCCGCGCCGCAGCTCCTCACCGAAGGCGGTCATGTGCGGCAGCAGCGTGTCCTTGCCGACCACGGTGGCCGGGCCGGCGTCGACGTGCTCGACGACGAACCCCTCCGCAGTCCGGACCCGGCGCGGCAGCTCGGGGTCGTCGCGGCGGGTGTGCACGGTCACCTCGGCACCGCGTCGCGTGAGGGCGGCGGCCAGCGCCGCGACGTGCACGTTCTGCCCGCCGGCATCGACCCCACCGAGTTGGCCCCCCATCGCGGCGAGCGGGCTGGCGTGCTCGGACACCATCGCGATCCTCACCGCCGGGCCTCCAGGTCGGGCAGCGGTGGGCGCCCTTGGCCGGCGACCCGATGGGCGAGCAGGGCCGCCACCACGTCGGCGACGCCGACAGCGGTGAGGCAGGGGTGACCGGGCACGGGACACACCTTGGCCCGGCAACCGGCGCAGCGCACGCCCTGGTCGCCGAGCAGCACCAGATCGGGGGTCCACGGCGCCCATCGCTCGGCCGGCACGGTGGGGGCGAAGACGCTGACCACCCGGGCACCGACGGCGGCCGCAAGGTGCGCGGGACCCGTGTTGCCCACCGCGACCCCGGCGCTGGCGGCGATCACGGCGGCGAGGCCGGCCAGGTCGGTGCGGCCGCCGAGGTCCAGGCCGGTGCCGCCGGCGACGGCTGCGGTCAGCTCGCGCTCGCCGGGGGAGCCGGTGACCACGACGGGGGTGTCGGCGACGGCGAGGGCCGCGACCAGGTCGCGCCAGCGCGCCGCCGGCCAGGTCCTCGCCGGCACCGAGGCGCCGGGATGCACGACGACGTACGCCGGGAGGTCGCCCCCGACGAGCGCCAGCACCTCGGCCGGCAGCGGCGGCAGCGGCCGTCGCACGGCCAGCCACCCGGCGTCTCCTGCCGGCAGGACATGGCCGAGCGTGGCGGCGGTGGACAGCGCCCGCTCCACCTCGTGCAGGCCGGTCTGGGGCAGCCGGTGCCGCACGTCCAGCAGAGCCCCCGCGTAGTCCTCCGACAATGCGGCGATCCGCCCCACCCCGGCCATCCGCAGCAGCAGCGCCAGCGGCAGGGCGCTCTGGTGGTACGACGTCAGCACCACGGCCTCGTCCAGCCGGCGGGCGGCCAGATCGTCGACCAGCTCGTCGATGTCGGCCCGGTCGACTGCCCGCGGCTCGGCGTCGATCCACGGGCAGTGCCACACGAGCACCTCGTCGACCCCGGGCAGCAGCCGGCCGGCGGCGGCGCCCCGCGGGCCGCACAGCAGCGTCACCCAGCTGCCGGGGGTCGCCGCCGCGGCGCGCACGGCGGGTCCGGCGAGCAGCACGTCGCCGTCGTTGTCCAGCCGCGCAACGAGCACCCGGCGGCGGCCCGGCGGCACGAGCAGCAGGTCGACGGCGGCGGCGAGGTCGGTGGCTGTCTCCGGGGCGACGGCGATCTCGGCGGGCAGGGTGACCGGCGTCGGCACCAGCACCGCCCGCGCGCCGGCTGCCAGCGCCGCCTCGACGTCGCTGCCGATGTCGCCGACCACCGCACACGCCTGCGGCGGCACCCCCAGGGCGGCGGCGGCCGCGAGCACCAGGCCGGGCGCTGGCTTGCGGCAGCCGCAGCCGGCGTCCGCAGCGTGCGGGCAGACGTGGATGACGCCGGGCGGCAGCTCGAGCAGCGCCGCGAGCCGCGCGTGCACCGCGTCGACCTGCGCGCTGGTCACCAGGCCGGCCGCGATCCCGGCCTGGTTGGTCACCACGGCCACCGGGACACCGGCGCTGCGCAGCCGGGCCAGCGCGGCCCGGGCGCCGGGCACGGGGCGCACCAGGGCGGGGTCACCATTGTGGGGGACGTCGACGACGAGGGTGCCGTCCCGGTCGAACAGCACCGCCCGCGGCAGGGCTCGCCCCTGGGTCACGGGCGCGGGCGCTGGCATCGAGCCGGCGCTACCCGAGGTCGGCGGCCGGAAACTCCTGCTCGGTCACCGTCGGTGACGGCCGCGCCGCCCCGGTGCGGCGAGGACGCGGAAGCCGCCGCGCGCGAACACCGTCGTCCAGCCTGCGGCCGTCAGCGCGTCCGCCGCGCCGCGCACGTCCCGGACCGAGAGCGGGTAGTCCGGCTCGGAGTCGTCGACGACCAGCCACCCGGGCCGGACCGGGGCGGCGGTCAGCAGCCGGAGCCCCGGGTGGCCCAGCAGGTGCGGCACCAGCCGGTTGGTCGCGGTCACCGCCACCACGCCCGGTGGCACGGCGGCGAGCGCGGCGCGCCCCGCGGCGGCGTGCTGGTCGAGCGACCAGCTGCGGGGGTCGGCCACCGCGAGCAGCGAACGGCTGCCGAGCGTCAGACCCTGCGCGACCGCGACCAGCACCCCGGCGTACGTTACCCGTCGGGCCAGCCGGTCGCGGCGTGGTCCCATGAGCTGTCGGCGGGCGAGCAGCCGGGCCAGCCCGTCGCACCCGGCGAGCGTCAGCACCGTCGCCAGCACCGCCGTGTAGTGGGTGTCGGTACGCCACAGGGCGGCCCGGTCCGACAGCAGCAGCTCGGCGAGCAGCGGGACGGCGAGCAGCACGAGGGGCGAGGCCAGGGCGAAGGCGGACAGGCTGAGGAAAAGCCAGCCGAGCAGCCCCACCTTGGCCAGCGGGGTGACGGCCAGGTGCAGGGTGTCGATCGGGTGGGCCAGCACGTGCAGGGCGGCCGAGGCCGCGTCGGGGCCGAGGCCGGAGTAGGTCCAGTAGCGGAAGCTGCCGCCGGCGGCCGGCATGACCACCCCGATGGCGAGCGCGGTGCCGGCGACCCCGGCGGCGGCGACGAGCAGGCCCAGCCGCCGCCTACCGACGGCCGCGGCGAGCAGCCCCATCGCCGCGACCAGCAGCCCGAGGTCCTCCTTGACCAGCAGCAGGGCAAGGGCTGAGGCGGTGGCGGTGCGCCACCGGCCGGCGTCCGCCCGCTCCACCGCGAGGGCGGCGAGCGGCACCGCGAAGGCCACCTCGTGCACGTCGAAGGACCCCGTCGCCTGCAGGCTGCCGCAGAGCGCGAAGGCCAGCGTCGCGCCCGTCGCGGCGCCCGGGCCGAGCCGGCGGGCGGCGAAGCGGTGCACGGGCACGCAGGCCAGCCCCAGCAGCACCGCCTGCGCGACGAGCAGCGTCTCGGGGTGCGGCCACAGCCACCACGGCACGGCCAGCAGAGCCATGACCGGGGACACGTGGTCGGTGAGCAGGCTGGTGCCGGCCGGCAGCCCCTCGGCGTCGTTCTTCAGCGGCGAGACGGGCCAGGACAGGTGCGCGTAGTGGTCCACCGACTGGCTGAAGATCCCGAGGTCGTAGCCGGTGGACCGCAGCCGGTGGTGCAGCAGCAGGGCCGCCAGGGAGTACGCCGAGGCGGTGGCCGCCGCGACGGTCCAGCGCGCGCGTCCCCCGCCGGTGGCGGCGATGCTCAGGCGGCCACTGGGGCGGCGGCGGGGCGGGACCGGCGGGCGGGGGGGTGGGCCCGGCGCCGCGCGGCCTGCGGGTCGCGGAACATGTCCAGCACGGCGGCCTCCACGCCGCCCTGCCAGCCGAGGTCCCCGGGCCTGGTGTCGCCGAGTGCCCCCAGCTCTGCGGCAACGGTGACCCCGTCGGCGTACAGGTCGAACAGTCGGGGGTGGATGTAGCTCGCCCGGCACACCGTCGGCGTGTTGCCCAGGTAGTCGGCGGTCTCCTTCACCGCCCGGGTGATGGCGCGCTTGCGGGCGGTGGCCGAGTCCGCGACACCCTCGCTGACCGCCAGCCCGACGGCGCACAACACGGTGGCCGACCAGGTGCGGAAGTCCTTCGCGGTGACCGTGACGTCGGGCACGAGGTGGGCGAGATGGGAGTTGATGTCGCCGCTTTTCATGTCGACCCAGGCGCCGGTCTCGTCGGTCCAGGCGAGCAGCTCGGGGTTGCCGGGGTCGTCGCGGTCGAGCAGTTCCCGCACGCAGACCAGGACCGCCGGGTCCACCACCGCCTGGTGGCGCTGCTTGCCGCTCTTGGCCCGGTAGTCGAACTCCACGACCCCCTCGTCCGCCTCGCCCCGGACGGTCACGTGCTCACGCCGGATGGTCGCCAGGCCGAAGGTGCCGTTGCTCTCGGCGTACTCCTCCGAACCGATGCGGAAGAAGCCCAGGTCCAGCAGGCGGACGGCGCAGGCCAGCGCCCGCTCTCGGTGCATGCCGGGCAGCGCCAGGTCGGCGGCGACCCGCTCGCGAACGCCGGGCAGCCGGCCGGCCACCTCCAGCGAGTGGTCGAACTTGCGCTCGGCCTGCCGAGCGGTCCAGCCGTCGTGGTAGCGGTACTGCCGGCGGCCCCGGGCGTCGGTGCCCACCGCCTGGACGTGACCGTTCGGTGCCGGCGAGATCCAGACGTCCTGCCAGGCGGGCGGCAGCACCAGACCGAGGCAGCGCTCCAGGGTGGTCGGGTCGGTGATGACCCGGCCGTCGGGGGCGGTGAAGACCCACTCCTCGCCCCGCCGTCTGCGGCTGATCCCCGGCCGGGTGAGGTCGCTGCGGCGCAGTCGGACCACGGCGTGCCCGGCCTCAGCTGTCTTGGTCGATGTGCATGGCGGCCTCCTCGGAGGAGAAGCCGCCCTCGTCGGTGCCGGCGCTGCTGGCCGTCAGCTCGGCCGCGCTGGTCGTGCGGGCGCCCTCGTCGGGCTCCACGAGCCGGCCGACGTCGTAGCCGTCCGGGCCGGCCAAGAAGGGCTCGTCGCTGATGGTGCGATCGTCGGCGTCGCCGTCGACCACTTCCGGGGACAAGGTGTCTGGCAGCTCGCGGGCGAGCCGGCCGTCGAGGGACTCGCCCTCTGCCTCCTCCTCCTCGGTGGTGCCATAGTCCTCGACGGCGACGCTGCGGTCCCGGGGCATGAAGATGCCCTCCTGCGGGTCGCCAGTCGCCTCCTTGGACTCCTGGGTGTCGCCTTGCGGGAGCCCCTCGTCCTGCAGGCCGTCCGGCACGTCGGGGATGCGGGAGCCGCTGGGCGTCACGGCGTGGCCTTGTCGGTGCTCGCCGTCTCGCTGCCCGGTGTCGCGGCCTCGATCGTCTGCTTGAACGCCGCCAATGCGGCCTCGACCTGCTTCTGCGGGTCGGCGAACAGCTTGGCCACCGCCTCGCCGAGGATCCCCGCCGGCGGGTCGTACTGCAGGCTCACCTCGACGCCGGTGGTCTGGCCGTGGTCGTCGAAGCGCACGACCCCGGAGTTCTTCACGGTGTTGTCGGCCTCGGGGACGGTGGCCCAGGCGATCCGGGTGTCCGCGACGTCCTCCACGATCGTGGCGTCCCACTCCACGGTCTTGCCGAGCGGGCCGTGCACCTTCCAGTGCGTGGTCGTGGTGCTGCCGGCGACCGGTGTCACCGACTCGACGTCGGGGATGATCGACGGCAGGTTGGTCAGGCCGCGCCACCAGGCGTAGGCCTTGGCGGCGGGGACGTCCACCTCGACGTAATGCGCGACGCTGCCCACGGCGGTGCTCCTCGGGTCTCGTGGTCTGTCTCGTGGTGTGCGGTGGCGGCGCCTGCGGCCGCCCGCCGTTGGCCTGCCCCGTGCCGGGCGCCCCCGAAACCGGCCGGCGTGGGTGTCAGCCGGTGGCGGTCCAGCCGGTGGCGGTATCAGCCGGGGGTGCCCCGGCCGCCGTGCAGCACGGCGCCGGCCTTTGCCGCGACCACACCGGAGACCGCCTGCACGGCCGGCCGTTCCCGGAAGCCGCGGGCCGCCCGCACGATCGCCTCGTAGCGCTCCACCCCGGCCCTGGTGCCGAGGACGTAGCCGATGGCGATGCCGGTGGCGAGCGTGAGCCTGCGCATCCGCACAGCTTGCCGCACGCCCAGAGGTCGCGGGTGCGTGCCCTGTAGGCTGCTGGGCCTGTCCCGCGTAGCTCAATTGGCAGAGCATGCGACTGTTAATCGCAGGGTTACTGGTTCGAGTCCAGTCGCGGGAGCAATCGCGGGGACTTTGACACCACGGGCGCCGGTCGTGCATCCTTTACTCATCGAAAACGGATGAGACGGGGGTGCTCGGTGTGGGACGGCCACCGCTGCCACTGGGGACCTTCGGCAAGGTCCTGTTCCTGGACCAGCCCAGCGGCAGGGTGCAGGCCCGGGTCACGTTCCGGGACTACGACGGGCAGACCCGCCTGGTGTCCAGGCTCGGCACCTCCCGGGCCGCGGCCGAGCGGGCGCTGAAGGCGGAGCTGACCCAGCGACAGGCGCCCGGCGGGCTCGGGGCCCTCAGCCCGACGGCCACGCTGGAGGCCCTGGCCGACGTCTGGCTGCACGCCTCCCACGGCTGGTCCACCGGCACCCAGCGGACGTACGGGTCGACCATCCGCAGCCAGGTCACGCCCGTGCTCGGACGCCTGCGTATCCAGGAGGTCACCCCCGGCATCATCAGCCGCGCCCTGACCGCGATGGCCGCCGCCAGTGGTCCCAGCGCGGCCAAGTCCGCGCGGGCCTGCCTGTCCGGCATGTTCGGCATCGCCATCGAGGACGGTGTCGTCACCGTCAACCCGGTGCGCGACTCCACCGCCCGGATCAGCGTCGCCCGCCGAGCCCCCCGGGCCCTGTCCATCGCCGAGACCGAGCGGCTGCGCGGCGAGCTCCGCGCCCACCAGCGTGCGGTCGAGCTCGACCTGCCCGAGCTCGTCGACTGGATGCTCGCCACCGGTTGCCGGCTCGGGGAGGCCCTCGCGCTGCGGCACGGCAGCAACGCCGAGGGCAGGCCGCTGCTCGACCTCGACGCCGGCACCTGGGAGGTCAACGCCACCGTCGTCCGCGTCGCCGGGCAGGGGCTGCGCGTGCAACCCCGCCCCAAGACCGCCGCCGGCTGGCGCGTCATCGCGCTCCCGTCCTACGCCGTGCAGATGGTCCGCGCCCGACCCGCGACCCGTCTCGCTTCCGGCCGTAGGGACATCATCTTCTCCTCGCCCTCGGCCGGCACCGTGCGCGACCCCAGCAACACCGCCTCCAACCTGCGCAGCGTCCTTGACTCCCTGCGCGGTGACGAGGCGGGCGACACGGTTGGCGCGGGTGACGCGGCGAGTCCGTGGTCGTGGGTCACGTCGCACACGTTCCGCAAGACGGTCGCGACCCGGCTCGACGAGGCGGGCTTCACCCCACGTCAGGTCGCCGATCAGCTCGGCCATGCCAACCCGTCCATGACCCTGGACGTCTACTTCGGCCGCAACGTCGTCAGCGCCGGTGCCGCGCAGGCCCTCGACCGCTGACGGTGACGGCGGCAAGCAGTGCCCCTTGCCGCGGTGTCGCTGAGCGCCGGCTCCCACAACCCGCCCGCCACATATTTCCTGTCCGGGGGGCACGTCAGGTACACAGCGGTGTTCAGCTGGCGATCGTCCGGTGCTGCGCCAGCTCCTGCTCGTGCAGCCACGAGGTCACGTCGCCACGCCGGTAGACCACGCGCCGGCCCAGCTTGAAGCTGTAGGGGCCGACCCCGATGTGCCGCCAATACCTCAACGTGGACAGGGGAGCGCGCGTGATGAGTGCGACCTCGGGGGTCGTCAGCAGGTCCTCGGGACTGTCCACGATGCGCTCCTTGCTCCGCCCTGACCACGCCAGCCGCGGTAGGTACCACGACGCTATGCAGACCCCCTGACACGGCAGCCGGCACCATCGGCGTTGGCAAGCGCTGGATGGCAGACGTGAGCCGATCACTGAGGGTGTACGGACACGTCGCGAGGCACCTTCACAAGGCCACGGACACGGACCCAACCAGATCTGGCTCGATGACCGTGACGCACCGCGCGCGCAGATTGGTGCACAGGCGCGAAAGAGCCGGTCGACAGCGCTCGCCGTGCCGGCTGCGCCGGCGCTGACCGGAAGCCCCGGATCGTGCGTGCCCGCCCCTCCAGCTGCAAGGGCAGCCCTTTGATCCTCTGCCATCCGGACCCCGCGGCCGCCAGAGCATCAGGGGCGGCCCACTCCCTTGCACCGGGAGCCTCCGCGGGCACTGGCCGGGCCATGTAGCCGGCGGGAGGTGCACCCGCCGCATATTGGCCCGGGGCCCCTCGCCCTGAGCCGACCCCTGCACCGCGACCGCTCGCCCGTCACAGCCGGCACCCATAGAACGGAGCAACCTCCTGCTCGACTACGAGCAGACCATGCGCCGCGGCGCCCTCGCCTACCAGGCCGAGATCCAGGTCCTTCAGGCCGCCGGAATCCCTGTCGCGTTCACTCAGACCGGCGCGATGAACGCCGCCCTGGAGGCCGTCCTCGACGGCGGGGCTGTTTTGCTCGTCACCGACGCAGAAGACAGGCTTGCTTGGGACCGCGCCGAGCAGCAAGGCTGGGCCGCCGGGGTCTACCGCAGCACCTGCCGCTGACATCACCGCCGGCACCACCACCAGCGCTCGGGCCCAGCACACTGCCCTGGTGGCAGGAGACGGGCGCCCAGCCACCTCCACCCGCAGCACCCACCACCATCCCAGCGCGGCGGACACCCCCGCAGCTAGGACCCGCATGCAGTCCCAGCGAGCCCGAGACACCGCCCCCGAGCTCGCCGTGCGCCGCCTCCTGCACGCCCGCGGCCTGCGCTACCGGGTCGACCGAGCACCCCTGCCCGGGCTGCGACGTCGCGCCGACCTCGTCTTCGGCCCCGCCCGCGTCGCCGTCTACATCGACGGCTGCTTCTGGCACTCCTGCCCCGACCACGGCAATACTCCCCGCACCAACACCGCCTACTGGGCCCCCAAGCTCGCCCGCAACCAGGCCCGCGACGCCGACACCGACACCCGCCTGGCCGCCGCCGGCTGGCACGTCCTGCGCGCCTGGGAGCACGAACCACCCCACCAGGTCGCCGACCGCATCACCACCACCCTGAACGACCGACGACCCAACCCGTTAGGCAGTCCCCCAGCAGCCACCACCACCACCACCACCAGCCGCCACGCAGGCCCCGACGCTGAGGACACCTGATGACCACCGCGCCAGACGAGCCCCCCACGATGCTGTCCTACGGCGATCCCTGGCCCTACGAGCCTGACCTGTCCCTTCCCCGCCAAGCAGGTCCACCGGACAGTCGGCGGGGTCACGCAGGGGATCAGCCCAGCACGAACACGCCGAACATCCTGTTGTTCACGGGCAGCATCGAAGTCGCCACCAGCTTCGGCTACCCCGGCGACGAGTGGGTCGCCCCCGACCTGTTCCTCTACTGCGCCGAAGGCCAGAACGGCCACCAGCGCCTCGAGCGCTCAGCAGTCCCTGCTCGACCACGTCGCCAATGGCAAGACCCTGCGCATGTTCCAAGGCCTCCGCGGCACCGGTCACCTACGACCGTGCCCTGCAGATCGACCCCGACGAGCCCTACACCTGGGCCTGGACCGCCGACATCGACAAGATCCCGCGCCGAGCCATCATGTTCCGGCTCCGCCCCGCCCCCGAGCACCCAGCAGACCCACCAGCACCGCTCCGCTCAGAGACGCCCCCACCGTCACGGCTGAGGCCGCGCCGACGACCGACACGGCCGAGGGGGGGACCTCGGCTGAGTCGCCCTACAGTCCTGCTGTCGTCAGCGCCGGACCCCCGACTGGCCCAGGCCAGCCCTACAAGCCCGCAGACGAGCAGGCCGCCACCACCCGTGACCGGGAGCCGGCATCCGCGCCCGGGGCGGCCTGGAGACCCTCGTCGCGTTCACCCCTGACCGGCTCCTGGGCACCGGTTCCAGCGCCAGGCCACCGTCCTCGGCCTGGACCAGCCCCTGCGCTACACCGCCGCCCAGGCCGCCAGCCCCCGGTCCAGCACCAGCAGCGGAGGAACGGCCGATGCCACGTCGCCCGGGGGAGCTGCCGGTGGGGGAGTGGGGTCCTGCACGTGCTGGAGCAGGAGTTCTCCCTGTCCAGCCAGGAGATCCTGCAGATCATCGCCACCCGCAACCGGCTCGCCGTCGCCGTCCGCGGCGGCGTCGCCGAGCACCACCTCGAGCGCGTCCTACGCGCCGACCCCATCGTGGAGCGGCTCGAACGCCTCGACCTCGACGCCCGGCCCGACTTCGACGTCACCCTGTCCGACGGGCGCCGGCTGCTCGTGGAATGCAAGAACGACAGCCCAAGCCCTACGCCGACGGCAGCTACAAGGTCGAGGTCCAGAAGACGCGCGCCAGCAAGGGCGACCCCGCGAGCCAGCTCCATGGCTGTGTCAGCGTTGGCTGGCTCCACCCGGCCGACCAGTTCAACGTCCTCGCCGCCTGCGTCTACGCCCCCAACAAGACCTGGGCCTTCCGCTACCGCCCACCACTTCTCTTACCCCCCACCCCGTCCACCTTGGCCGCGTCGCCCCCGTGCAGCGCATCAACGACCGCTGGTCCGACACCCTCGCCCGCGCACTCTGTCCCTGGATGCGCCCGACGGAACCGCTGCCGCGACCGGTATGCCGGCCAGCAGCGTGCCGCGTACGTATCCGCCCTCTGCCCAGGCAGACTGCCGCCCGTGAGCGTCACCAGCACGAGCGAGCGCGGCGTGGCCGTCAGCCTGTTCTCCGGTGCCGGCGGCCTGGACCTCGGCGCCGAGGCCGCCGGGTACACCGTGTCCGCAGCCGTCGAGCGCGACCGCGACGCCACCCTCACGATGGAGAAGAACTTCTCCCACCTGCGGGCCCCCGTCATCCGCAAGGACATCCTCGACGTCCCCACCAAAGACATCCTGCGCGCCGCCGGCCTCAAGGGCCGGGCCCGGCCGGACCTGCTCATCGGCGGCCCGCCGTGCACCCCGTTCAGCAAGAGCGGGTTCTGGCTGGAATGGAAGCGCGCTGGCCTCGACCCCGACGCCAGCCTCCTGCAGGCCTACACCCGGGTCCTCGCCGAAGCCAAGCCGCGCGCGTTCGTGCTGGAGAACGTCTACGCCCTCACCTACAACAACCGCGCCAGCCGCCCCGCCTACGAACGGCTGCTCAAAGAGATCAGCGAGGCCGGGTACGACTACAGGGCCAAGGTGCTCAACGCCGCCGACTACGGCGTCCCCCAAGCCCGGCCCAGGCTCTTCGTCATTGGCGTCCCCAAAGGCAGCCCCCTGCCCGAGCACCCCGAAGCCACCCACGGCAGCAGCTGGGAACGCCGCCACACCGGGCAGGCCGACCGACCGTACGTCACCACCAGCGAAGCCCTCGACGGCCTGATCACCGACCCCGAGCCCGAAGAGACCCTGCGCGGCCAGTACGCACACCTGCTCGCCGGCGTCCCCGCCGGGCAGAACTACCTTCACTACACCGAGCAGCGCGGCCACCCCGACCCGCTCTTTGCCTGGCGGTCCCGCTACTGGTCGTTCTTGCTCAAGCTCCACCCCGACAAGCCCAGCCCCACGGTCCAAGCCCAGCCCGGACCCAACATCGGCCCCTTCCACTGGGACAACCGACGCCTACGCGTCCCCGAGCTCAAGAAGCTCTTCACCTTTCCCGACACCTTCGACCTCGTCGGCAGCCGCACCAGCGTCCAAGCCCAGCTCGGCAACTCCGTCCCGCCAATGCTCGCCGAGTCCGTTATCGCTGCCGTGGCCGCAAGTTGACTGTCGCCGCTTGCGGCGTGAGGCAGCGCAGTAGACGATGACGAGCTGCGCAGTGGGTAGCTGGTCTTGGCGCCGGTGCGCTCGGGCTCATCGGCTCTTTTCGGGGCGTGCCCTACCAGCGACGCCGGCAGGACCGGCGAGACGCCGCTTCAAGCCGGAACGTTGCCTACCTAGCACAGTCAACCCAGACCTTGACGCCGGCGCAGCCCGCGACAGCACCTCGAGGTGGAGATGCGTGGGCGGGTTGTGGATCGGCCTCAGCCCATCAAGTAGCCAGCGACGCCCCCCGGCTGACGCAGAAGCTCGAAAGCGGAGGTCACGTACGCCCCTGGGTGTCGACCCTTGAAGGCCACCGCTCGCTTGGAGCGTTTCCGGTCTTCCAGTGGGTGGATGATCCCCAGCACGGAGCCGGACCGTCCTTGCAGCGCCGGCACCTCGTCGTCTATCGGCCCGAGCGAGAAGTCCTTCGCTAGCGCCGAGAGGACTCGCCTGTCGCGTTCGTCTCCAGAGGTCGGGTCCAACGGGTGCCCCCGCAGCAGGTCGACCATGTCCGAGGCGAGACGCCAGTCGAGCAGGCTGTGCCAGGAGCTGTTGCGGTAGTCGCGCAGGCAGGGGTAGCAGCTGCTGTCGCAGGGGCTCGTGCCATGCGTGCGCAGCTCCTTTGCGTACACGTCGGCGCGCTCTAGAAGCTCCTGTGCGCCCGCTGCCAGCCTCGTTGCGTAGCCGGCGCCGTTCTCGAGGCTGTCAGCGATGAAGAGCTCACCGTGAACCTCGCCGTCGACGAGCCGGGGGTGGACCCCGATCTGAATCTCATCAGGCCCGATGTCGAGCCACTTCACAGCCGCGTCACGTAGCAGGTAGCCGACAGAGGCCCATGCTCCCCGGCCAACAGGTGTCCGCGGGTCGACGACGAGCCCGGCCGGCTGCGTGTTGAGGCCGATCACGAGAACGTCGGTGCGACGCCGGGCGGACAGGGCGACCGCCGGGGTGGGCTCGCCCCTGGCCGTCAGGAACTGCGAGCCGGCGCGACGCTGTTGCTCGCCCTTGCCGAAGAAGCTCCGCTCGACAAGGCCAGCCTGCTTCCTGGCCTGGCCCTGGTAGGTGTTGTCGGCTCCCACAAAGACGTAGCCGGAGCCGCCGTTGTCGTTCACAGAGACGACGTCTGCATTGCCCGCGACGCGGACCTCTGCGTTCTCGACGACTCTCGGCGGGACGACGGGGAGCGCTAGTCGTGGCTGGGAGGCGCGTGAGACCGGGTCTCCCAGCTGCTCGTAGTCGCGGGGATTGAAGGAAGTTCGGTAGCCGGAGGGCTGGACCAGATCAAGGCGTACGAAGTCCGGCGCTGTGGCCGAACAGGTCGGGCAGGTGTCGCATGCGTCATCGGTGATGGCCAGGCAAGCTCGACAGACGCCGGTGTCGCGTGGCTCGCCGAGCGGGTCTTCACGTTCGATCCACCTGCCCCCGCCGGTCTGCATCAGGTCGACGACCCCCACGGCGGTGTGGATGGCCTTGTCCTTGACAACCTCGGAGCCAGGCGCGAACTCAGAGATCGCGATCCCCGAGTCGCGGTCAAGCGTCGAGGGCTCGAGGCCGTACCGCGGCTGCTTCGTATAGAGCACGCGCACCTGCGTAGGGAAGCCGAACATCGGCAGCAGCCCGGCCTGAGCCAGTGCCTCGGAGAGGTCCACCACACGCGCGGCCTTGGCGACCGCGTCAACCTGGTCCGCCAAATCCTCGGCGACCCATCGAACAAGGCTTTCCTGTGTCAGGTCCACCAGGTCGGTCTGCTCGAGGATCCAGGTGACGAGCTCCGCCGTTCGGCCCGACTGGGACTGCAACTCGGCCTTCACGGAGGCGAGCATCCCCGGCAGGGAACGCCATTGGTCGACGGTGCCGAACTGTCCGTGTACGGACCGTCCAGGCTCGAACTTGGGCATGTTGGTCGCGAGTCGGTCGAAGGCCCCGACGAGGACGTCGGCTGCAATGGCACGTCTGGCGATGCGGCTGGAGGTCATGTCAAGGAATGGCTGAGGCGGCGGATCGCCGGTGATGGCTTCCGGGTGGGCGAAGTAGTACTCGTCGTGGCTGCGAGCACCTCGGCACACGGTCAGGGCGACGGAGAGGTGCTCTGCGCGTCGTCCGGCGCGTCCCACTCGCTGCTGGTAATTGAACCGCTGGGGTGGCATGTTGGCCATGACGACCCCGCGAAGCGCGCCGATGTCGACGCCCGCCTCCATGGTAGTGGTGACGGAGAGGACGTCAATGCCATCGACCTTGGGCTGCTCGATGCTGGCGAGGAAGACGTCCTGGAACTGCGCCTGCCGAGCTTGGGCCTCCATCGGGTCGGTCTGCCCGGTGAGCTCCTCGCAGTGCATGCGGGTCATCCCCGCAGGCTCGTGGGCGAGCCATGCGTAGTAGTCCCCGCTTTCTCCGATCGGGCTTGGCTCCTGCGGAAGCCTGCCGTAGCAGTTCGTGCAGATGCCGGCGCTCGGCTGCAGGTGACGCGTCAAGCAGACCGGGCAGCGCCAGCCGGATGCGCCGGCTCGTTGCAGCCGGACTCGCGAGGGATCGAGCCGGTAGCCGCTGCCGCCGCTGACGCCGAGGACGTCGCCGAGGCGCTCGAGCACGTCGTCGACGTCGAGTGCCCCACCCTGGAGCTTGGTCACCGCGTCGACGTACTCCTTGGCTCGCTTCGGCCAGTCGTTTCGCGCGTCGCCGGTGGAGGGGAGGCGCCAGCGGCGGCCCATGATGCGGATGACGCTGCAGGCCACTTGGCGGGAGACGTAAACGTCGTAGCCGGTCAGTGCAAACGTGTGCGCCGGGATGGCGTGGGCGACCCCGAGAGTCTCGACGTCTCTACCACCGGCGGCGAAGGCGGTGCGGGCGATCTGCTTGTCGACCCCGCTGCGGATCTGTCCGAGCAGCTCCCTCTGCCTGGCATCCAGGAAGTCACCACGGTCTTGGATTGGCGAGCCGTCCGCTGGCCAGAAGTACAGCTCGGGCCAACGCGGCCCGTCGTCTGACAGCGCCTGGAACGACGGCTGCGGACCAGCCGGGTTGACCCCGAGAGCCAGGAGGCGCGGCTCGACGGCGGCGACGAGGTTGGGCAGGCTCGGGGCGCCGTTGAGGGCGGCGTCCGCGTCCTCGATGGCCTGAACGTCGGTCTCGCCGAGCGGCCGCCCGAGCTGGCGCTTCAGCAGCGCGGACGCGGCTGCCTGGTAGGAGGACTGGAAGCGCGCCCAGGCGAGCTCGGCGGCCGGGTCGTCCGCGCCGTCGAGGTAGGCCTGCACCTGCTCGCTGTCATTCGCCGCGTGCCTGAGCTCGTTCAGCATGAGAGCGCGAACGAGGTCCTGGTAGTGGGCGAGCTCGAGGTTGGCGGAGACCCGTGCGGCACCTTGCCGACTGTCTGAGAACACCACCAGGTTTGAGCCGGGTCGCTCGCCGAGCCTGCGACGGAGGGCCCCGGTGAGGACCTGGTTGGCGCGATCGAAGCCGACACCCTGGGTGCGGATGGGCGAGCGACTGCGGTTCGGGTCCTCCGGCCGACCCACCCATGACTGCTCGGCGTCGGCAGCGCAGGAGGGGCACTTGGTCGGGAACGCCGGCATGTTCGCGACGGCGCCCTGCATATTCGGTGCCTCGAGCCGGAAGACGAACCCCGTCGGCCGTTGCGGGTCAGTCGCCAGACGGCCGGTGCCGGGCCAGAGACGGTAGCGAGCGAAGCGCATCGCGTAGGAGGGAGCCGGTCCGCCTGCTTCCAGCGGGGTCCCCTTCCGGCTCCAGGCAACGGCGATGGGACGCGGCCGGTCGGTCGGCCAGTATACGCGGTAGTTCTCCGCAGTTCTGGCCGTCAGGGCTCGATCGGGAAGCTCGTCGAGGTTCCCGAGGGAGGAGACGAGGTACTCCGACGGCCCGGACCGGGCGACGTAGCCGCCAAGCATCACCTCGCCGCATGACTGGCAGTAGAGGAACTCCAGCACCCTCGCACCGCAGTCGCACGTGAAACGGGCGCTGTCGTAGAGCCTGCCAACGGTCCGCTGGTCGTCGCGGAACGTGTCGTCGACGGCGGAGCACTCGGGGTCGCAGCAGGCCCAGAGGCCCTGCAGCGTCTTCACGAACAGGTGCCCTCGAAGCCGTGCGCTGGGCAACGGCAGCTGTTGTGCGAGCAGGCGAAGCAGGTGGTCGAAGCCGCCGACTGCTGCCGATCCCGTGGCGCCCGGCAGGACCTTCGCTGCGATGAGGTCGAGAGCTTTGGCCCTCGTCCCGGCTCCATCCGTGAGAGCCGCGGTGAGAACCCTCTGAATGGTGCCGTCGGCGGGCAGGTCATCGAGGGTGGCGCTGCCGTCGACCAACTTCTGCGCCCAGTCCGCGAGGGAGTCCCTGCCCTCCGGCAGCAACGTTGTGGACTGGACGAACCGGAAGCGCCGGTCGGTCGGTCTCGCGAAGAACTCTCGCAGGAACTGATGTCCCGTCGGGTCGTCGCCGATGCTGGCCGATGTCCCGATGATCGAGAGACGGTCTGGGTACTCGTCCAGACCGAGCCTGCGCATCAGTCGGCGCAGAAGGTAGGCGACCTCGGTTCCCGAAGTGCCTCGGTACATGTGCAGCTCGTCGACGACGAGCGTGAAGACGTGCTCGGGCGACGCCGCGATCCACTGCCTCGTTCCCTCGAGCAGCGGCTGCTCATCCGCTCGCCCGAGCGCGATCGACAGCATGCTGTAGTTGGTCACGAGGATGTCGGGCGGCGTGTGCTGCATGTCCCAGCGGGATCGCATCTCGGCACCGTCCGAGCTGGGCAGGAAATACCTCTGCTCCTCGGGCGTGTCTCCTCGGCGGATGCTGTCCAAGAGAGCCTGGTGGCGCCTCTGGCTGTCCTTCAGAAGTTCTGAGAGGAACTTGACGCGCTCCTTCGCCGCCCCCTGTCGGGTGCCGGGCACGGGCGTGCGGCCGGTGTACCGCCCGAAGAAGAACCGCGTGCCCGGACGATTGGTGTCCAGCCAGGCATGAGCGGCGGGCGAGTCGAACGCGCGCCGCAGGCGCAGGAGCTGGTCCTCTACGAGCGCGTTCATGGGGTAGAGGAGCAACGCGCGGACCGCCGCGGGCCGGCCGCTGTCTTGCGGGCGTTGCGGCGCAAAGACCGCTCCCGATCTCCCCCACCAGGGAGGCATCGAGGCCGGCCGGGTCGGCTTCCAGGACCTCGACTCGCCCACCAGGCGACCGAGGACCGGCAGCAGGAAGGCCTCCGTCTTGCCCGACCCCGTGCCCGAGCCCACTATCACGTCCTGACCGGACATCGAGCTCGTCAGGGCATCCGCCTGGTGCTGGTAGGGCCGGTCGAAGGGCAGCAGCCCGGCGCGGGCAAGGGAAGCTGCTTCGGGGACGCCCAGACTGTTAAAGAGCTCTGCCGTCGTCTGCCCGGCCGGCTCGTAGTTCGGCATCAGCTCGACGAACGGTTCGGCGAAGAGGCTGCCCGCTTGTGCCAGCAGCACCGTTCGCTCCTCGGAGATGACGCCGCTGCGCAGCTCGTAGGCGGTGTCGTAGTAGCGCATGAACGAGGTGTGCAGGTAGTCGCGGAGACCCCCGAGGGTCAGTGGGTCGGTCGGGCCGGTGGTCATCCGAGGGGCTCCTGCAGGTCGAAGAGGGTGCTTGAGAGGCTCTGGCCCACCGCGGCAGCAGCCGCCAGCGCGGCCGTCTCGCTGACGTTCTCGTACACGAGGTACTCGGTGGGCGCCTTGCGGTCGTCAGTCACGACGTCGCGCGCCCTCCACGGTGGCAGGCCGCTGCGCAGGACCAGGCCCCGCGCGAGCAGAGGCGGCAGCGGAGTCTCCACGTCAACGAGGAGTCGGTTGGTCAGGATCTGCCTCGCCACTCGGGACTTGCGGCCGTGCAACCGCTCGTCAGCCCAGGCACCCACGTATCGATCGACCCGTTTCAGGGGGCCATCAGCCGCGGCCCGCCATCCGAAGACGTCTCCCCATGACAGCGGGTAGCGGTAGAGGCCGGGTGCCGAGTCAGCGTGGCGTGGGCGCCACTCAGGTCCGCCTCTGGCAGGCCAGGTCTGCCCGTCGACAACCCGTCCAGGCGCGAACGTCAGCTCGATGGCTCGCCCGAGCTCATCGTCGAGGGACGACACGACAGATAGCACGGGGGCGCCGCCAAGACTTGCTCCTAAAGCGGTCAGGCCAGCGGCGACTTCGTCGCGGCAGGCCTGGTCCCACTCGACGAACACGACAGTCGGGCCGGCCGGCGCGCCGTCGCGCATCGGCGTCCGCCGGTGAAGGGTGAGGCTGCTCGCGGCCTCACCGACCATAGGGTCCGGGTCGTCCGGGTCGTCGAGTCGCTCGAGGAGTGCGCCGGGCCTGCTACCGCAGAGGACGTGCAGCCCGTTTGCAGTAGGCAGTTGCACGAGCGCCGCGGCTGCCACAGCGGCACGCTGCCGCGCGAAGTCGTGCTCCAAGTGGCCGAGGAGGCCCAGCCGGTGCAGTGCGGATCTCCAGCTCCATGCCAGCCTCGGCATGCCGCAGGCCCCGCAGGCCCAAGCCCAGGTGTCACGGAAGGCCACCAGCGACGCTGACCCGGTCTCGCGTTCGGACAACCAGCGAAGGACGTCGTCGAAGGGGTTCGCGAGATAATCAGGACGCAGGTCGACTCTCACGCCCGGCGTCTGGATGATGTGGCCGCGAACGGAGGGCCGGCCGTTGCCTTGGTTCCGAAGCCAGTTCAACGAGCGGGAGAAGAGTTCCGACCTTCCCGGCGGCTCGCCGCCTACCCACGACCACTCCGACCCGATGAAGACGTGCGCCACGAGATCGGGGCGCTCCTGCTGCCGAACGTGGCCGGGCAGCAGCTCGACCGACTTGGGAACGGCGACGGCTTTGACGCGCCCCGAGCGAGGGCTTCGCGTGAGGAACGCGACCGGTCTGGACGGCAACGTGCGCAGCGCCTGCATCACGTCGATCTGCGACGTGTCGAGGGCAGCTTGGGCGACCCACCGCGCGGGGCTCGGCCAAACCTGGAGGAGGGCACCCGACTCACAGACGGCGAGGTACTCGAGATCCGTCCCCATGCGCAGCGTCGGCACATGCGTCTCTTCCTGCATGCCATCGTCGACCAACGCCCCGGACAACCCCCGGTGGTCGGTGCTGCACTCGCCCGCCACGCGCAGGCCTGCGGGCGACGGAACGAGACGCCAGCCGAACGGCCCACGTTCGGCCGCCACGCGGATGCGCCCTTGCGTGCGGAAGTTGAGCGTCGACGAACCCGTCGTGACTTGGTGCGCACCGGGATCGAGTGCTAATGGCGCGAGCGGCACCATGTCGGTGTCCCCTGAAACGAGCACGCGGTCGACGAGGACGACCGCGGGCTCCGGCAAGCGGACGTCAGGCTCGCCACCACAGAGATACAGGCTCGCGCCGACCTGGAGGCCGCCGACCATCGCCGGGGCGGCGGGACGTGGAGGGGTCAGCGGCGCCAGGCCAAGCACAGCGAGCTCGAGCGATGCCGGGGCTCGGTCCTTCACCTCGAGCCAGGCCCAGCCCTCGAAGGTCGTCGTCAGGTCCCGTGCGGTGATCTGAGCTCGGGCGAGCGCCTCGCGCACCTGGCTCAGGTCGGCATTTCGCACCAGCAGGCGGCATCCGGCCACCATGCTGGGGCCGCGCACCTGAGCGAGTAGCCCAAGCTCGGGGTTGTCCTGGAAGACGTAGCCGGGCTCGCCGCCCACCCGCAGCCTGACGTCTGACGCGACGTCCCGCACCTCGCCATCGCGCAGGAGTCGCTGGTCGTCTACGTCGGCAACAAAACGCAGGTAGGGCGTGTACTGGTCGGGCGTGCAGCTTTCGCCACCGCCTACATCGACCTCGATGCCCCAGAGCCTGTCATCGATCGCGGCCGCGACTCCCAGGGAGCGAGTCCAACCGTCGTAGGTGAGGATCCCCCGCACCTCTGCGCCGTGGCCGCTTCGCGTGAGTCGAGGGCTCCCCGTCCAGCGGAGGCTCTCGTCGCGGAGGACGTCCTCGGCGACCGCCCGAGCGGCCTCATAGTCAAGTCGATCGAGCAGGTCAGTGGCTCGGGCTCCCCGATAGCGAAGCCAGAGAAGGAAGTGGTCGAGCAGAGCGGCTGCCTCTAGTGCGTGACCCACTCGGAGCCCGCAGTCGACGAAGAAGTCCTCGATGATGAGCCGGTCACGGAAGCGCACAAGCGCCTGGCTGCGCGCCCAGCCCTGGTAGGTCCAGTGAGGGTGGGTTCGGGCGGTGGGGGTGCCGTAGCGGGCTCCCGGCCCGAGGAGCCATCGGTTCCAGGCGTTCCACAAGGCGGGTACGTCGTCCGTGTAGCCCGGTGGGGCTGCGGGCTCGGGCGGTCGACCGAGCATCTCGTTCTGGCGTGGGTAGACGCCATGCGCGGCCCCGAGCGGCTGATCGGTGACCGCGAGGACTGTCATGGCGAGCCCCGCGACAGCCGGCCAGTTGTCATCAGCGGACGGCAGAGTCGCCCGGCGAGCGGCACAGAGCTGCCGATGCCAGGGTCTCGTGGGATCCGCAGCAGCGTTGAACGCCGCGCAGAAGTCCTCCTTGGCCGCGTCGTCGTCCTGGAACCCGCTGATCTCTCGCAGCACCGCGCGGTCGACGTACAGGCAGAACCGTTCGCCAGGTTGGCCACCCCTACGGACCAGCCCGTCCATCAGCGCGTCGTTCCACTCGTCAAGGTTCACGCGGCGGACATCGTCGGCGATAGGGCGGCTGTCGGGCGAGGGACCGCCGCGAGCTGAGCAGGCAGAGCTACGACCATGGGCCAAACGGTAGGACGAGTGCGCTGTCTCGTGGGGATTGCTGCCGAGGTTGAGGCTTCTATGGCACAAGCGGCTCTATGCGGACACATAGTCTTGGTGCCAATCGAGATAGTCGAGCGCCGGTGGGTCGCCTGCGTCCGGAACGAGCCCGCTGGCGCGGGATGGCGGATGACGCTGCCGGTGCCGCTGCCGAGTCCGCGGAGCTGCTGGCCGACCAGCTGCGGGTACCGGGCCCGGACCACCCGGACACACTTGCGAGAACCTGGCTCAACACGAGGCGAGCCCCCGTGCCGCGGGTCAGCAGATAACGATCGCACCGACCCAGTAACCAGCACCTGGGGGTGCGGACGGACTTCGCCGTGAACTGGCGCTACGTCCGGGGCGTCGTCCAGGACGGGACGGTGCCGGCGGCTCAGTCCGGGCCAGGCCGGGCCTCCGGGTTCGGTGGAGCCGAGGTGCGGTGCCGGTTAGCCGCATACCCGCGTCCCCGGGCTGCCCCGTAGAGCGACAGGGACTGCAGGAGGGCCAGCCCACCCACGTAGATGCTGCTCAGCACGAGTGCGTCCCACAGGGAGCGCCCGAACAGCAGCTGCACAGGCAGCAGCACTGCGTAGAGCGCCACGGATCGGACCAGGACGGCATGCCATGTCGGGGGCTGGCCGCCGGGCCAGGACAACCCCCACTGCTGGGCTCTGCTCGGCTTTGTGCTCGTCATCTCCGTACCACCCCCAATAGTTGTCGAGCGCCTGACGCTTACGGCAGGCCTACACGGTGGTCTGCTCGTGGGCGGGCTGCGCGCTGTCGCCCTGGCTCTTGGCGTCAGCGGTGCGTGTGCCGGTGCCGGCCGTGCGCACGGTAGGGGTGGTGCGGCCGGGCTTGCCGGCGGGCTTGAGCAGGGTGCGGAGCTGGGCGGGGGTCAGGCCGAGCCGGGCGGCGGCGTCGTCGTGGCCGATGAGCTTGGCGAACGCGGCGGTTTTCTCGGCGTGCGCGCGGACGGCCTGCTCCTGGTGGGCCTGGGCGGCGGCGAGGGCGGCGTCAGCGGTGGTGACGTCGTCGGCTGCCTCGAGCACGGCGACGTGGGCGGCGGTCTGGGCGCCGAGGCTGGCCTGCGCTGCGTCGAGCGCGATACGCCCGTAGTCCTTGCGCTTGGGTGCCCTGGTCTCGGCCATGGCAGCGAGCTTCCCACGCAACTCGCCGACCTGACAGAACAGCCCCGCCAGCCACGCCGTCCCCGACCTGCCAGCCCAGGACCGGACCAACGAGCTGCCGAGCCCTGGACCCGAGACCAAGAGTCAAGAGTAACCGCCCACCCGACAACCAGAATCGCACGAGCACGACGAGACCACGACCCGGTCATGTATCGTCACTTGTCGGTGACGACACGACGGCTACAGGCGGGGCTGCGCGGTCGCTGGCGGGCCTGCCGACGTGTTCGGGGGGAGGGGGGGCGACGGCGGTGCGGTTGCGTTTGGGGACACAACTGACGCCGTTCGCGGCGGGTGTGTTGGCCTTGGTCGTCGGTCTGGTGCTGCCCGTCTGGGGCGTTCGCGGCTGGCCGTTCGCATGTTCAGGGATGGTGCTGGTCTGCTTTCTGCAGTCCCGACGGGTGGGGCGGGCTCGCGCCGCGTTCAGTGACCGGTCGGATCGGGGTTGGGGCTGATGGCGCATGTGACGGCGATCGTATCGGCGATGCAGGTGGAGTACCGGGTGGCCGAGGGTCACGGGTGCGGGCCAGCGGACCACGAGCTCGAGCAGGGGCTGGAGTGGCCGACGGAGTACCGGGTGCAGGGCATGGGCGGGGTGCAGGCATGGGTGGGCGAGGGCCTGACTGATGTCGGTCTGACGTCGGGGCAGGTGTGGGCGCAGGGTGGGCAGACCGCTGATGCGGAGGCGGCGCGGGCGTTGATGCGGGGGGTGCACCCGGCGACGGGGGAGCAGCTCGTCGCCCCGGTGCTCCGCCTGCCGGAGGAGGCGAAGCTCCCCGCGGTGCCGCTGGTGGACGCGGTCCTGGAGCGCGGCCTGGACGGTGCGGCGACGGGGACACTGCGCGGTCAGGGCGACTGGGTGCGGCTGGTGCAGGGTGCGCGTCGCCTCGGTGACGGTTACACCGCCGACGTCCGGGTGTTGGCCAGGGTCGCCGCCCGGGCCGGTGTGGACCTGGCCGCGGTGTACGGGCAGGACCGGGTCGAGGCGTCCATGGACGTCGCTGGCCGGGAACGGGTGGATGTGCGGACGAAGGGTTATGACCTGACCCTGACGTTGCCGAAGTCCTTCTCGGTGGCGTGGGCGTTGGCGCCGGCGGGGGAGCGGCAGGCGATCGCTGATGCCTACACCGCGGCCGCCGTCGACGTGGTGAAGACCGCGGAGGGCTGGCACGCCCGGGCCACTCGCGGCCATCACGGCAGCGGGAAGAGCGCGGCGGTGGTGGAGACGTCGGGGCTGCTGGGCTGGTTGAGCGTGGACCCGGTGAACCGCAACGGGGACGCGCACTGGCACGCGCACGTGACGCTGGCCGGGCTGGGGAAGGCCGCCGACGGGGGCTGGTCGGCGCTGGCGAGCGCGGGCACGGACAGCCTGTTCACCTCGGTGGGGGCGTTGGGCGGGCTGATGGAGGCCCGCGCCCGGGCGATCACCGCGGAGCGGTTCGGCTGGCAGTTCCGCGAGTCGCAGGTGACCGGGCGGCTGGAGGTCGCGCACGTCCCCGACGCCGCGGTCCGGGCCACGTCGACCCGCCGGGCGGACGTGGTGCAGGCGATGCTCGACGCCGGCATCGACCCCGCCAACGTCACCCGGGAGCAGGACGACGAAGCCGGGCAGGCCGCCCGCAGGAGCAAGGCCCCGGGGCTGGCGAACGCGCGGAACGTGGTGGAGCGCACCGTCGCCCAGGTCCTCGTCGAGGGCGTCGACCCGGTGTTGGTCGACCCACGGGTCGGTGACCCGGCGCGGGGGGTCCCGCGGCCGCCGCGCCCGGGGTTGGGCACCGGGCCCGGGTGGACCACCACCACCGGCGGTGGCTACCAGCTCTACGGCCCCGAGGCCATGGGTGATCTGGAGGTGCTGCGGCCCGGTGAGGCCGCGCGGCGCCGCGCGGACGGCCTGGTCCCGGGCAGCTGGCGCGCGGCCAAGCATGACGCCCGGGCGTTGCTGCTGGACCGTCAGGACGGCCCGACCGCGCACGCGGCGTCGTTCACCTGGCGCCAGGCCCTGGGGATCGTCGCCGCCGGTGTCCCCGGGTTCACCGACCACGAGGCCTACGAGAGCCTGCTGGCCGCGGCGCTGGACGACCCCCGGGTCGTGCGGCTGCCAGACCGGCCGGGCCGTGACCCCGCCTACTCCCTGCAGGCCGTGGTCGACGCCGAGCGCACCGTGCTGAACGCGGCGGAGCAGGCCTGGTCCGGTGGGGCGCCAACCGTCACCGACGCACAGCTACAGACCGCGGTCACCGGGTTCACCGCGCGGGCCGGGTACCCGCCCAGCCCCGAGCAGCTGGCAGCAGTCACCCGGATCTGCCGGGGCGGGCAGTCCCTGGACGTCCTCACCGGGCTGCCCGGCACCGGCAAGACCACCGTGATGCGGATCGTCGCCGACGCCTACGCCGCCGCCGGGATCCCGGTAGCGGGTGTGAGCACCGCCGCGATCGCCGCCGACACCCTCGCCCACGAAGCCGGGATCCCCGCCACCACCATCGCCCGCCACCTCCGCACCACCGGGGCCGCCACCAGCACCGGCACAGGCGGCGGAGCAGACGCGCCGGTGCCAGCTGCCGGGGGCGCGGGTGCGGGCGGGGTGTTGATCGTGGACGAGGCGGGGATGGTCGACACCCCGGCGATGGCGGTGCTGCTGGAGCGGGCCGCCGCGACCGGGACGAAGGTGGTGGCGGTCGGGGACGACAGGCAGCTGCCCGCGGTCGGGATCGGGGGCTGGTTCGCCCCGGCCCGGGAGGCCACCAAGGGGCTGATGCTGGTCGACGTGCGCCGTCAGACCGCCGAGCACGAGCAGGCAGCGCTGCGGGCGTTCCGGGCCGGCGCGGAGCTCGACGCCCTGGTCGGCTATGCCGCCGCCGGGCAGATCGTGGTCACCGACACCCGCGACCAGGCCCTGGCCGCCGCGGCAGCGCTCTGGCACACCCACGCCCACCAGGCACCCGACCCCGACGGCGACCCAGATGCCGGCGCGGCCGCGGAGGCGCGGCCGGACGCGTTGGAGCAGGTCCGGCGGGTCGCGTTGCTGGCGGGGCGACGGGAGGACGCCCAGGTGCTGAACACCCTGGCCCGTTCCCACGCCCGGACGGCCGGGCAGCTGACCGGCCCGGACGCGACCTACCGGCTAATGGGCGGCGGGGTGCTGCGGCTGGCACCGGGGGACCCGGTGCTGCTGCGCCGCAACGAAGGCACCGGCCCGGCGGCCAAGCGCAACGGCCGGCACGCCCTGGTCGAGGCCATCGACGGCGACCGGGTCCTGACCGTGGCCTGGACCGACGTCGCCGGCGTGACCCAGCGGGTCCAGCTGACCCCCGGTGACGTCGTCGCCGGGCAGGTCGCCACCGGCTACCTGGAGGCAGACCACGTCCAAGGCGGCGCCGCCGGCACGGTGCACCTGGCCCAGGGCCGGACCGTGGACCACGCCATCGCCGTAATCGACCCCGACGCGCACGCCAGCACCTATGTCGCGATCAGCCGGGACCGCCGGTCCACCACCCTGGTGCTGTCCGCCGAGGCCGTAGCCGCAACCCCCGAGGACCTGGCGCGCCTCGCCGCGCTGCCCGCGGCGGAGCGGACCGCCGCGGTCGTCACCTCCTACGCGACCCGGCTGCACGAGGCGGGTGTGGTGGAGGCCGACCGGCGGCAGCTGCTCGTCGAGCGCTGGCCCGAGCTGCTCGTCACCGCCGCCACCGTGCCCACGGTGCCGCTGCGGGCTCCGGGCCCAGGGAGCAGCCCCAACCCGGGCATGCTGGGCCCCCTGCCCTCGGCGGAGGCCATCGCCGGCATCCCGGCGCCCAGGGTCCTGGGCCGCCCGCCCACCGGGCCGTCCCCCACCCCGGCAGACGGCACCACCACCTGGAACGTGGCAACCGGGGTGTTCACCCGCCCCAGCATCTCCACCACCGCCGGCCACACCGCCGCTGCCGTCTACACCACCGGCAGGCCGCCTGCTGATCAGCACGCGATAGGTGCCGGGGGTACCGATGCCTCAGCGACGGGTGTCGGGGTGGTGGGGATCGTGGTGGAGGGTGACCGGTGGCTCGAGCCCCTGGCCGCGATCGACCCCAGGCTGCCCACCGACCCGCACTGGGGGGCGTTGTGCGCGTGCCTGGACCGGATCCAGGCCGACGGCCGCGACGTGGCAGCCATGCTGGCCTGGGTCACTCACGACCAGCCGCTGTACCGGCACCCCGGCCGCACCCTGGAAGACCGGCTCACCATCGCCGGCGCCCGCCCGTCCCGGCGCCACGATCCCGACCCGCGACCGGCCCCCCGACCCAGCGTCCCCGAACCCGTCCGCCGACCCGACCCCTACTACGACCGCCCCGCCCCGCCCGGCACAAACCGCGGCATCTGACCCCTCGATTGCCAGCGATGTGATGCAGGCAAGCCGACACAGGACGGTTCAGAATTCAGGTGCAACAGCCTGAGAGCCACCGCACCGCAGCGATTCTCACAGAAACGGTGTTATAAGGCAGGTTGTCGGCTGTGGGTAGTGGGGTGGGGTTCGGGCGCGATGGCCGTGATTGCGTGGCGGCGCGGCAGCTGCGGGGGGCGACAGGGGTCAGGGCGTGGCGGGTGGGACGGGCAACACGGTGATGCCGGTGGTGTCGCGCAGTTGGCGGAGGAGGTCGGAGTCGTCGGTGACGGGGTTGGGGTGGGGTCCGGGTGGTGACGGTCGTGGGCCGGCTGGTCCGAATAGGGCGAGGCAGGCGTGGGTGTGTTGGAGGTCGTGGCGGGCCCAGTAGCGGATCCCGGTCATGCCGACTGCGTGCAGCGCGGCGGCCCAGAGCTGGGTGAGGGGGTAGTCGGGGGTGGTGGCGATCTCGGCGGTGACGCCGTAGCCGGCGGCCCGGTTGTCGGTGAGGTCGGCGAGGTTGTGGGCGGCGGGCAGCTGCAGGGTGCTGACCGCGCGGGTGTCGGCGAGGTAGGAGGGGATGGTCTGCATCCCACCCCAGGTCTCGAGCAGCGTGATGACGGGGTCCTCGGCGAGGTAGCAGGTCCCGTGGGGTGGGGCGAGGTCGAACCGTCCGCCGCCGTCGCTGGCGTACCACCAGGGTCCGTTGACAGCCGCGTGGGACCGGAACAGCCGGCTGCCGGCGGGGTAGCGATGCTGGGGGAAGCCGGTGAGCTGCGCCGGTGGTGGCGGTGGGGGCAGGTGGGAGACGGCGCGGGGGGAGCTCACGCGGCCAGGCGGGCCGTGGCGTGCGCGGCGAGGCGGGCGACCAGGCCCGGCTCGGGCTCGCCGGTGAGGAGGGTCTGCCTGGGTGTCCGGCCGGCGAGCTCCACCTGCGGGGAGGTGAGCCAGGACGCAGCGGCCCAGCCGGCAGGGTCGGTGCCGGCCCAGGGGTGTAGGACGTCGGCGAGGCCGGGCAGCGGCCGGGCGGGATGGTCGTCGTCGAACCCGGCCAGCAGGTAGGCGGGGTTGCCGCGGTCCGCGGTGAGCTTCAGGACCCTGTGGTCGGCGACGGCCTGGCTGAGGGCCTGCTTGGTCCAGCCGGTGAGCGTGAGGATCTGGGCGTGGGATGCGAGCCCGCCGAGCTGCTCCTCCCACCGGCGCCGCGATCCCAGCCGGGCGGCCAGGCTCCGTGCGATCCCCTCGGCGTAGAGGAGGTCGGAGTCCTGCAGGTCCCCGGCGTCGACGCCCTGGGCCAGCAGCGCCTCGTCCAGCGCCCGCGCCACCCGCTCCGCAGCCACACTGGTCACGCACCCATGCTGCACCTACCTCGCCCCTGGGGTCAAGCAGGTCAACTCGAATGCGGGGCGGGGGCGCGGTCACCCCCAGAAGACCGGGTTACGGCCGGAGCCAATCTCCTCCAGCAGCGGGTCGACCGATGGGCCTGGTGCCAGCTCGCCGTAGACGTGCCAGTGCAGATTGCGGTCACGCCAGAGCAGCGTCCACTCGCAGCGGGCCTGCACGTAGCTCAGCCGGGCGACCGGGTGCCGGGTCCACTCGTCGCCGTGACCGGCCATCCATGGCGGACGGCACTCCATGATCGTCAGATGTCGGGCGGCGACTTCGCATTCCACCAGCACCTGATCGCGGGCATGCGCCGGCACCCGGTCCGCGCACCACCGCTGCGCCCGCGCCACATCGGGTTCCGGCAGCGCCACCACCGCATTCTGCGGCCAACGGGAGACTGTCACGCTCGACGGGCCACGAACGGTGCGAACCGCGACGAGCCGGTCACGCTAAAGCGGAGAGCCCATATCGCGCGCGTATCCGGGCATAGGCGCGGTTCTCCCGGTCAGCAGCACCGCTTGATATCTACCAGAGCGGGTCAGTTCCATTGCATGCGCGCGCACCAGCAATGGCGGGTTGCGGTCCGGCCGAAAGACGCTCAGCGGACAAAGCGGGGGCCGAAGGAGACCTGGCCCGCGATCCGTACTACACCGATCATGCTCGTACCCAGGGGAACCAAGCGGCCGTTTGCGTCTATGCCGTCCCAGTGCAGCGTGATCGGTGTCGCGCTCGGCCCTCGACGCGCCACAAAAACTGCGCCGGGAACCGGACCGCGACCGGCCAGCGCGACCGCTGCTGCTGCACGTTCCGCTTGGCTCGACGTGGCGAGCAGCAGAGCGATGGAGAACGGCGCAGGCCCGCCCGGGTCGTTGGGAACCACGGCTGCGAGCCGGCCAGGGATGGACGTGCCGAGGTGGTAGACGTCGCCGGACGGCTGAGCGTCGCCGAAGTACTCGGGGTAGGACGCGGCGATCAGCGCGGGGCACGCACAGGCGGCCGACCGAGCGATGGTTGGGGTCGCGGCCACGGGGCTCCTATCAGTCGCCGCCGAACAGGCGCTCACAGCCAACACGACCAGTAGGACTGCGACGCGATAGCGCATGGCCGTTTGGACGCGACAGTGGGTCGCCCGGTTCCGGTACGCCGAACCACGCCAGGTCGGTGACAGCGATCGCGCCGACGGCGATGCTGACGCGCTTGGCCGAGCGGGGCACCATGTGGCCATCTGCGAACATGACGGGCACATTGGTCTCCAGCAGGTCGAGGTCGCGCTTGAGCAGGAAGCGGGAAGCCCCACGTCGAGGAGCTCTACGAGCGCGAAGCGTCCCGTCCGTCCAACAACGAGATGGCGCTTATGCGCCATTCGGCGCGTCCCCACCTGTCCACGCGGTCGCGGGCACAGAGAAACCGTTGCGGTCAGCGAATTCAGCCGGTGTGTCCCGAACAAGCTCATCACGAAGCGCATCCATGTAGCGGGCGTCGGCGAAGGCGTCTGGTCCGCTGTCCAGCTTTGCCACCTCACGTCGACTGGCGGCCTCTACAACGACGATGTCGGCGCGGCAAGTCGACACCCCGCCACCCGTGACGACGCCGGCAATGAGCTGAAGGACCGCGCCGCTGAAGCGCTCGAGGCGGCCGTCACCGTTCAGGTCCCTCAGCTCGACGTCGAACACTGCACGCGCCTCCTGGTCGGCCACTCGGTCAGCATCCGCTCGCGCGAGCGCACACAACCGCGCCTGTGCGCCACTCGGCCCGGGTCAGGGCTTGGGGCCACGGTCAGCCGAGGCAGAACTCGTTGCCCTCCGGGTCGCACAGCACCGTCCAGCCGGGGTGACGATGGCGAACGGTGGCACCGAGCGAGACGAGTCGGTCGAGCTCAGCCTCGGGGGTGCGGCTGGCCAGATCGACATGCACTCGCGACTTGGCGGTGCGCGGCTCCGGCACCCGCCAGAAGACCATTCGGCGCAGCCCACGCGCGTCCGGCGCCGTCAGCCGCACGACCTCGTCCGACTCGAGCTCGACGACGTAGCCCGTGACGGTCGCCCAGAAACCGGCCAGGGCCCGCGGATCCGCGCTGTCGAACGCCACGTTGATGATGAAGCTGCTCATGCCCGAGCGTGCCACACAACGCGACGCTGCGGTGAGCCGCCGCAAGCGAAGGTCGTTTCAACCCAAGTACTGGCCTGTGGTGCCTTGTCACGGCGACTGGGACTGCCGCGTGACCGCGCCTATGCGCCACTCGGCGCCGGACGCGTGTCAGACGAGGAAGCTCCAGGTATGGCCGAGCCGTCCGTGGGGCGTACGCGTGGCCGCGGGAGGACGACAGCGCTGGTAGCGGGTGGCCTGATTGTCTCGTCGGCGATCATCTACGGGGACACGTTCGGACTGCTGTTCGCCGTGGCGTCGCTGCCGTCAGACACCCAGGCCGCCTGCCGTGGCATGGGCAGGGCAGGGCAGGGCTGAGCGGCGTGAGCATCATGCTGGCGTGGACGGTCTTTGCTGCGGCGCCACTGGCGGTGTGGGCTCTGAGGCGACGCACTCGGTTCTGGCTTTACGCCTGGATCTTGGTCCAATTGGGCTTGCTGATCGTGGCCGCTGGCCTCATAGTGCGTCCCCCCGGGTTGTTCTGCTTCGACTTCATTAGCAGCGGGGGCCTCACTAGTGCCGTGTGATGAGGTCGTCCGCTGCGAAGCACGCGGGACGCTCGCACGCGCCTATGCGCCAGTAGGTGCTTTCGGCAGGATGTCGCAGCGGGGCCCGTCGCACAGGGTGCCATGGCAGCAGCGCCCCTTCCAGGGATGAACGAGCCCGACCGGAGGGCCTCGCCGCCGAGCCGGCCCGGACGATGCTCGTCGTCGCGCTTGACGCGGACCTGGACGCCGTCGGGCCAGCTGACCCGGACCGGCAGCGTGACCCAATCGCATTCCAGCGTCCCATGGG